>MDSW01066961.1_pt1 | contig 13677 bp, 7 predicted proteins | sample 811171 | NCBI WGS metagenome assembly MDSW01 (sample SAMN05326641, study PRJNA326480) | marine metagenome | isolation source: seawater | place: Atlantic Ocean: North West | collected 2012 | reverse complement strand
TTATGATGTAGAAATTTCACCTTATTTATATGAATATAACCATTTGTATATTTGTGATGGTGATAGTATACAGGTAGGATCTAATATATATACTATTGCTGGCACTTATATAGATACTTTTACTAGCAATAGTATATGGGGTTGTGATAGTATAGTGTATACAGAATTAGAATTATATCAAACTCTACCTCTTTCTATTGCTTCTTTCCCAGATCCTGCTGAAATTTGTTTAGGAGATTCTATTGTTTTAGAAGGGTCAGATGGATTTGCTTATTATTGGTGGTCAGATATTGATGGAAATATACTTGTTACAGATAATAGATTAGCTGATGCTCCTACTATTGATACATGGTACTTACTTACAGCAAAAGACAGTAATGATTGTGTAGTAAAAGAAGATATATGGGTTTATGTAGATTCTTGTATATTATATGTAGATGATTTAAATAGTCAGATAATATTATATCCAAATCCAGTAAGTAATAAAATTACTATTGATTTTACAGAGCAAGTGACAAGTATAAAGATTTATAATATGCTTGGAGAGTTAATTGTAGAGAGAAGAGTTATGGAAGGAGAAAATAGTATAAAGTTTTCTGTTAGAGATTGGCGTTCTGCGATATATAGTGTTCAGCTTTATAATGAGAAAGGATTAATTAATAAGAAAAATTTTAGTGTAGTAAGAGAATAAGTTTTTTTATTTAATTAGATAATGCGAAAATCTTTTCTTGTAGAATTGTAATTTTTGTCTTTACATCTTCTAATTTCTTTCTTTCATTATCAACAAGTTTTTGTGGTGCATTGTTTACAAACTTTTCATTATTAAGTTTTCCTTCAGTTATTATTAGAAATCCTTTTGCGTATTCCATTTCTTTATTAAGTTTTTCTAATTCTAAATTTACATCAATATTTTCTGTAAGAGGAATAAAATATTCATTTGCATTTACCATAAAATTAAATGAACCGTGTGGTTTTTCATTTATATATTCTATTGTTTGAATATTTGCTAATTTGCAAATGATGGAGTCCATGCCTTTATCAATTTTTTTATTTTCTTTTATCATTAATCTAAGCTGATCTTTATTAGGTATTTGTTTTTGTTTTCTAATATTTCTTATTGAAGAAATTACTTCAGATATCATTTCAAAGTTTGCTAAATAATCTTTTTTTATTTCACCTGATTTTGGCCATTTTGAAATAATAATATCTTCTTTTCTTTCTTTTATAAGATGCCATATTTCCTCAGATAGAAAAGGCATAAAAGGATGGAGTAGTTGTAATAGTTTCTCAAGATTATTTATTGTTTTTTCATATGTTTCTGAGTCAATAGGAGTTCCATAATCTGGTTTAACGATTTCTAAATACCAAGAACAGAAGTCGTCCCAAATTAATTTATAAGTGTTCATTAGAGCCTCTGATATTCTATATTTTGAATATGAATTATCTATTTCAGTAATGGTTTTATTTAATTTATTCTCAAACCATTTTATAGCTTGCTTAGCTGATTCTTTTTGATTAGATTTAGAAACTTCCCATCCTTTAATTAATCTAAAGGCATTCCATATCTTGTTAGAGAAATTTCTTCCTTGCTCACATAAACTCTCATCAAACGGAAGATCGTTTCCAGCTGGTGAACATAGTAGCATTCCTACTCTCACACCATCTGCTCCATATTTTTCTATTAATTCAAGAGGATCAGGAGAGTTTCCTAACGTTTTACTCATTTTGCGCCCTTTTATATCTCTCACAATTCCTGTGAGATATACATTTTTAAATGGCAAATCTTTTCTGTATTCATAGCCTGCCATAATCATTCTTGCTACCCAGAAGAATAAGATGTCGGGTCCTGTAATTAAATCATTAGTAGGATAGTAGTAATTAATTTCTTCATTATTAGGATTCCTAATTCCATCAAAAACAGAGATTGGCCACAACCATGAAGAAAACCATGTATCTAATACATCTTCATCTTGTCTTAGGTCTTCTAGTTTAGTATCTGGATTTTGTATTTGCGCTAAGATTAATGCTTCTTCTTTAGTTTTTGCTACGACAAATCTATTTCCCTCAAAATAAAATACAGGAATTTGTTGTCCCCACCATAATTGACGTGAAATACACCAATCTTTAATATTTTCCATCCAGTGGCGATATGTATTTTTAAATTTTTTAGGATAGAATTGAATGTTGTCATTCATTACATTTTCTAGTGCAGATTCTGAGAGTTCTTTCATGTTGCAGAACCACTGCATAGATAGCTTTGGTTCTATAACGACATCTGTTCTTTCTGAGAACCCAACTTTATTTTTATATTCTTCTGTTTTAATTAAATAATTGTCTTTTCTTAGATCAATTTCTATTTCTTTTCTTACTTGAAATCTTTCTTTACCTATATATAAACAGGCTGAATCATTGAGTGTTCCATCATCATTGAAGATGTCTATTATTTCTAAGTTATGTTTGTCTCCAATTTCATAATCATTTATATCATGGGCAGGAGTTATTTTAAGTGCTCCTGTTCCAAATTCCATATCTACATACTCATCAAATATAATAGGGATAATTCTATTAATTAGAGGTACTATTGCTTTCTTTCCGTTTAAATGTTTGTATCTTGTGTCATTTGGATTAACACAAATTGCAGAGTCTCCTAATATGGTTTCTGGTCTTGTAGTAGCAATAGTAATCTTTTCTTCACTTCCTTCAATATTATATGCAATATAATATAATTTAGAATTTACTTCTTTATGTATTACTTCTTCATCTGATATTGCAGTTTGTGCAGAAGGGTCCCAGTTCACCATACGTACCCCTCTATAAATAAGTCCTTTATTATGTAAATCTATAAAGACTTGTATTACTGATTCACTCATGTCTTTATCCATAGTGAATTTAGTTCTTCTCCAATCACAAGAAGCTCCTATTTTCTTTAATTGTTCTAGGATAATTCCTCCATGTTTTTCTTTCCATTTGAAAGCATGAGATAAGAATTCTTTTCTGGTTAGATCAGATTTTTTTATTCCTTCAGAGGCTAGTTTTTGTACTACTTTATTTTCTGTGGCAATTGAGGCATGATCTGTACCAGGTACCCAGCAAGTATTGTATCCCATCATTCTAGCTCTTCTTACTAGTATATCTTGTATAGTATTATTTAACATATGACCCATGTGTAATACTCCTGTTACATTTGGAGGGGGAATTACTACTGTATAGGCTTCCCGTTCATCAATAGAGGAAAAAAAGTATTCCTTTTCTAACCAGTGTTTATACCATTTGTCTTCTACTATTGAAGGATTATATGTTTTTGGTAAATTATTCAAGATTTAATCATGTAATATGTTATGCAAATTTACACATTATATTCTTCTAAGTAATTATCATATATAAAGAAAATAATTTCTTAAATTTGTCGTTTATTATTTCAGATATAAGTTTAATAAATTGATTTTAACATGAAAAATATTTTTTTATCACTGTTCTTTTTATTGGGTACCATTTCTCTAGACGCACAGAATATTAAGCCAGTTGAGAACAAAAAAGTTATCCATAAAGACAATAAAGATCATTCAGGGCATAAACATTCAGCTTCTGATGATAAGGTTATAGTAGATGCAACAATTGATTTTGAATCAAAAGTTGTAGATTATGGAGTAATTGAACATAATTCTGATGGGTTAAGAAAATTTATTTTTACAAATAATGGAAATGAGCCATTGCAGATTAAAAGTGCTAAAGCAAGTTGTGGATGTACGGTTCCAGACTATCCAAAAGGAGAGATCAAGCCAGGTGAAGGAGGGGAGATTGAAGTAAAGTATGCTACAAATAGAGTTGGAAAGTTTACTAAAACAATAACTCTTACGACTAATGCTAGTAAAAAACCAGTCCTTTTAACAATTAAAGGGGAAGTAAATCCTCCTCCAAAAGAAGCTACGGTACCTGAAAGAAATAACTCAGGAGCTCCTGTAGAAAAAAAATAAACTATAATAATTAAATATTTTCACCCCTTTTAAGGGGTGATTCTTTATATAAGAATTATGCCTATAATATCACGTAAAGGAAACAATATGCCTGAATCTCCAATTAGGAAGTTAGTTCCTTTTGCAGAATTTGCTAAAAAATCAGGTAAAAAGGTATATCACTTAAATATTGGTCAGCCAGATATAGAGACTCCAGATATTGCTCTAAACGCTATACATTCTTTTTCAGACAATGTGGTTGAATATTCTCATTCTGCTGGATTTGAAAGTTATAGAAAAGGATTAGCAAATTATTATCAAAAGTTAGGAATTAATGTTACTCATGAAGATTTAATGGTGACTACTGGAGGTTCAGAAGCTTTACTATTTGCATTAAACTCTTGTTTAGACGCAGGAGATGAAATTATTATTCCTGAACCTTTTTATGCAAATTATAATGGGTTTTCAATTTCTGCAGGAGTAACTGTAAAACCAATAGTTACCTCTATTAATGATGGGTTTTCTCTTCCTCCTATTGAAGAATTTGAAAAGCTTATTACATCAAAAACAAAGGCAATTCTTATTTGTAATCCAGGAAATCCAACAGGATATTTGTATTCTAAGGAAGAGTTAGAGACACTTAGGGAGATAGTTATAAAACATGATTTATTTCTTTTTTCAGATGAAGTGTATAGAGAATTTACTTATGATGGAGAGAAACATTATTCAGTATTAAATTTAGAAGGTTTAGAGGATAATACAGTAGTAATTGATTCTACTTCTAAAAGGTACTCTATGTGTGGGATTAGAATAGGATGTATCGTTTCTAGAAATAAAGAGGTTATGGCTACTGCATTAAAATTTGCACAGGCAAGATTATCTCCTCCAACATTTGGACAGGTAGCAGGTGAGGCTGCATTATCGACACCTCTTTCTTATTTTGAAAAGGTTATTGGAGAGTATGTCAGCAGAAGAGATTTACTTATTGAAGGGTTAAATAAAATAGAAGGTGTAGTATGTCCAAAACCAAAGGGAGCTTTCTATGCTATTGCTCAACTTCCTGTAGATAATGCCGATAAATTTGCACAATGGCTGTTAGAAGAATTTGATTTTCATGGAGAAACTATTATGGTCGCTCCTGCTGCAGGTTTTTATTCTACTCCTAATACAGGTATAGATCAAGTACGTATAGCTTATGTTTTAAATAAAGAGTCTTTGAAAAAGGCTATAGATTGTTTAGAAAAAGCACTTAAAGTATATCCTGGTAGGATAATATGATAATTATTTTTAAAGGTGAAACTAATTAATAAGTTATAGCATTTAGTAGAGTAGATACTTTTTTCTAATTTCTTTGAATGTTTCTAAATCTTTTTCCCAGCTTTCTTTTATTTCTTGTTCTGTTTTACCTGAAGTTATTTGCTTTCTGAGTTGATCTGTACCTGATAATTTATCAAAAAAATTATTGAAAAAATTATCTTTTTCAGGGCATGCTTGATAACTTTCTATAAGCCATTTCAGGTTAATACTTTTTAAATAATCATCTTGAAAACGTAAATCTGTCCCATAGCAAATTATGTTTTCATGTTTTGGATATTTGCTTCCTTCACCACTTTTTGGTATAAAATTATAGTTGCTTTTTAAATAAGGTGCTCCAAAGTGTTGAAAAGGATACTCTGTTCCCCTGCCTACACTAATTGTTGTCCCTTCAAATAAGCAAAGAGAAGGGTATAGATTTATAGCCCTTGAATTAGGTAAATTGGGAGAAGGTTTTACAGGTAAATTATATTTAAGGTTTCTATTATAGTTTTGTATTTTTATTATAGTTAAATCACATGTATTAGCAATCCAATTCTCACCATTTATCATTTTAGCATATTCTCCTATGGTCATTCCATGCACAATAGGGGTTGGATGTAAGCCTACAAAAGATGTGAATTCTTTTTTTCTTACAGGTCCATCTATATAGTGCAGGTTAGGGTTTGGTCTATCTAATACTATTAGCTTAATATTGTTTTCTCCAGCTGCCTCCATTACATAGTGTAGAGTAGATATATATGTGTAAAAGCGAGCTCCGACATCTTGTATATCAAATAATATAATGTCAACATCTGATAATTGTTCTTTTGAGGGTTTTTTATTTTTTCCATATAAAGATACAATAGGAATTCCTGTCTTTAGGTCTATTTCATCTTCTATTTTTGCTCCTGCATCTTCTTTGCCTCTAAAACCATGTTCAGGAGAAAAGATTTTCATGATTTTAATGTTTAAGCTTAATAAGCTGTCTACTATATGTGTTTGTTGAATTAAGGAGGTTTGATTTACAACTAATGCTATTCTTTTATTACCTAATATTTTTATGTATTCTTTAGTTTTTTCTGCAGCTACTATTATTTTTTTTTCTTCTTCTTGTGTGCAACTCAAAAGCAGACAACAAGAAATTAAGAATATTTGCATTATTTTCGCCATTAGTATGAATGTTGAATATTTTATATCTAAACGGTTATTTACTGCAAAGGAAGGAAATAATCGTTATACTAAACCTATTTTAAACATAGCAATTTTAGCAATTGCTCTTTCTCTATCTATGATGTTGATATCTATTATGATTGTTTCTGGTTTTAAACAAGAGATATCTGATAAGGTAATAGGTTTTACATCTCATATTACAATTGTAAATTATACAGATAATCAATCTTATGAAAGTGAGCCAGTAAATATTAATCAGGATTTTTATCCATCTATAATAAATAAAGAAGGAGTTAGACATATTCAGGTATTTGCCACAAAAGCAGGAATTGTCAAGACTGAAGAAGAAATATTAGGTACTGTCTTAAAAGGGGTAGGGAGTGACTTTAATTCTTTGTTTTTTCATCAGAATTTAATAGAGGGGGAAGTTCCAATTTATAATGATACTGCTACTTCAAATTATGTAATGATTTCTAAGAAAGTTTCCGATTTATTAAGTCTCAAAATTGAGGATAAATTGATTATGTATTTTGTTGATGATCCTCCTAGAGTGCGTAAGTTCATTATTCATGGCATTTATGAGACAGGTTTTAATGATTTTGATGAACTAGTAGTTTTAGGTGATATTAAACATATTCAAAAATTAAATCAATGGGATTCTAATCAAGTGGGCGGTTTTGAGATTATGTTAGATGATTTTGATAATATTGATGAAATAACAGATCAGATTTATGAAGAAATAGATTATACTCTTAATGCATATAGTGTTAAAGAAAGAATGCCTCATATTTTTGATTGGTTAAATTTACAGGACATTAATGTAAAGGTAATTTTGATTTTAATGTTAATTGTTGCTATTGTTAATATGGTTACAGCATTATTAATATTAATATTAGAACGTACACGAATGATTGGTATATTAAAAGCAATTGGTGCTTCAAATTGGAGTGTTAGGAAGGTATTTCTTTATAATGCTATGCATCTTATTGTAAAGGGGGTTTTTTTAGGTAATATTTTAGGTCTTGGCTTCGGATTTTTGCAAAATAATTTCTCTTTTATAAGTCTTGATCCAGATATATATTATATGAATAAGGTGCCAATTAATTTTGATTTTCTCAATATTATTATGTTGAATCTTTCTACTATTATTATTTGTTATTTAGTGTTGATTATTCCTTCAATTTTAATTGCAAGAATCAATCCAATAAATGCTATTCGCTTTGAGTAAATTTGATAAATTCGCATAACAAAAAAAATAATGAATTATTATAATAATATTATAGAGACTATTGGAAATACTCCTTTAGTAAGGTTAAATAAAGTAGTAGATGTTGATGCTTTAGTTTTAGCAAAAGTTGAAAGTTTTAATCCTGGTCATTCGACAAAAGATAGAATGGCATTAAAAATGATAGAGGATGCTGAAAAGAAAGGTATAATTTCTAAAGGGGCAACTATTATTGAAGGAACATCTGGAAATACTGGTATGGGTTTAGCTTTAGTATGTATTGAAAGAGGATATAAGTTAATTTGTACAATTTCAGACAAGCAATCAAAAGAAAAAATTGATATTCTAAAAGCAATGGGAGCGGAAATCTATGTTTGCCCTACAAATGTTGATCCTGATCATCCTGAATCATACTATTCTGTTGCGAAAAGATTAAACAATGAAATTCCTAACTCTTTTTATCCGAATCAATATGATAATCTATCAAATAGATTAGCACATTATGAATCTACTGGACCTGAAATTTGGGAGCAAACAGAAGGAAAGATTACTCACTTTATTGTTGGAGTTGGCACAGGAGGAACTATTTCTGGTATAGGTAAGTTTTTAAAAGAACAAAATCCAAAAATTAAAATTTGGGGTGTAGATAGTTATGGCTCGGTTTACAAAAAATATCATGAAACAGGAAAATTTGATAAAAATGAAATTTATCCATATATCACAGAAGGAATAGGAGAGGATATTATAGCAAAAAATGTTGATTTCAAGTTGATTGATCATTTTGAAAAAGTTACAGATAAAGATGGTGCACTTATGGCTAGAAGATTAGCAAAGGAGGAAGGTATTTTTGCTGGATATTCTTGCGGTAGTGCTGTGGCAGCAATAAATCAGTTAAAAAGTAAACTTAACCCAAAAGATATTGTTGTTGTTTTACTACACGATCATGGCAGTAGATATGTGGGTAAAATTTTTAATGATGAATGGATGAAAGAGAATGATTTCTTATAACTTATGAGATTATTCCTTTCTTGTTTAATTCTTTTACTTCCTTATTTTTTTTCTGGACAGTCAGCTGTTTCATACTTAGATAAGATGGTAGAATCAATTTCTACTATTCAAACATTAAAGTATGATCTTCATTCTAAAGAATTAATAGATGGTCAATTTATTAATTCTCATGTAATAGTTAAGTTTAATAAACAACCTTTTCGTGTTTATACTTATATGATAAAACCTGAAAAAGGCGTAGAAGTTTTGTTTTCTGAAGAAAATAAGTTTGCTCTTGTTAAGCCTAAAGGTTTTCCATTTATTAATATACGTTTAGACCCTTATGGTAAAATAATGAGAAATAATCAGCATCATACATTGCTTGATTCAGGTTTTGATAATGTTAAAGAGATTGTTCTTTCAGTTTTAGGCACTATAAGAAATAATCCAGATAGATATATTTTCGATTTAGGTAATAGAAATGTAGAAGGAAGGGAGTATAAGGTTATCCAATTACTTAATCCTGATTTTTCTTTTATAGAATATGTTGTAAAAAAAGGAGAGGATATTGAGTCTATATCAAAGTCATTGAATTTATGTTCCTATATTATTTTATTAAAGAATAATATTGATTTTTATGATGAAGTTTATGTAGGGGATAAAATATTTATACCTAATTCATATGCAGAAAAAGTAGAGTTGTGGATTGATTTAAAATCTTATTTACCGCTTATACAAAAAGTGTTTATAGATGATAAGTTGTTTGAATATTACGAATTTAGAAATTTAGTTGTTAACCCTCAATTTACTGATAATGAATTCAATAAGGATTATGTTGATTATGGTTTTTAGAAAGTTATTAACTTCTTTAAAATTCGATTCATAAATTAGAAGGCTCATTTTTCTCTTTTTTTAAATTTACAATTCTTTTCTGATAATATTTATCTGTATGTATTTGATATTTGACACTGAAACTACTGGTTTGCCTTCTAATTGGAAAGCTCCTCTGACTGATTTTGATAATTGGCCTAGAATGGTTCAGTTAGCTTGGCAAACACATGATGTTAATGGATCCTTAATAAGTGCAAAGAATTATATTATTAAACCAGAAGGTTATGATATTCCTTTTAATGCTGAAAAGATACATGGTATCTCTACTAAGATAGCCTTAGAGCAGGGAGTTTTACTTTCTAAAGTGTTAGAGGAATTTATTAACGATGTAGAGCAGAATAAATTTATTATTGGGCATAATGTAAGTTTTGATAATAGTATAGTAGGTTGTGAACTTTTAAGAAAAGATATGTCAAACATATTGTCAGACTGTTCTTTTATTGATACAAAAGATGAATCAACTGATTATTGTGCTATTCCAGGAGGAAAAGGAGGTGGTTTTAAATGGCCATCTTTAACAGAACTGTATAATAAGCTTTTTGGTGATTCTTTTGAAGAGGCTCATAATGCTGCTGCCGATGTAGCAGCTACAGCAAGATGTTTCTTAGAGTTGGTGCGTTTAGGGGTTATTTCTTCTAATAAATTAGGTCTGACTATAGATGATTTGAAAGTATTCCAGCAAATAAATAATAAGCCTTTTGAGTTGATAGATTTGAATATTGAGTCTCATGATAATTTTCAAGATCAAAAGGAAGTTATTTCTGATAATATTTCTTCTGATATAAAGAATTTAGATATTTCTAATTCTCATTTTGTGCATTTACATACGCATTCTCAATATTCTGTATTACAAGCTACAGCAGATATAGAATCTTTAGTTGATAGAGCTGCATCATTAAACATGCCGGCTATTGGGCTAACAGATCATGCTAATATGTTTGGTGCTTATAAGTTTATCGATGCTGTTGAGACACATCCTATAAATAGTACTGTTAAAGAGGGAGAGAATCTTAGATTAAAAGCTGTATTAGGTTGTGAGTTAAATATTTGTAAAGATCATTTAGATAAATCTGTTAAAGATCATGGTGCTCAAATACCTTTTTTATGTTTAAATAAAGAAGGTTATCATAATTTAGCTAAGCTTTCTTCAATAGGTTTTTTAGAGGGCTTCTATTATGTTCCTAGAGTTGATAAAGAACTTATTAAAAAATATAAAAAAGGTTTAATTGCTTTGACAGGTAGTTTGTATGGTTTGATACCTCATCTTATTTTGAATGTTGGTGAGATGCAGGCTGAAGAAGAATTTGTTTGGTGGCTTGATAATTTTGGAGATAATTTTTATGTAGAAATTAATCGTCATAATTTAGAAGAGGAAGAATATGTTAATCGTGTTCTTTTAGGATTTGCGAAAAAGTATAATGTAAAAATTATAGCATCAAATAATGTGTATTATCTAGAAAAATCAGATTCAAACTCTCACGATATTTTACTTTGTGTTAAGGAAGGTCAATTACAGTCTTCTCCAAAGGGTAAGGGGAGAGGTTATAGATACGGATTTCCTAATGATCAATATTATTTTAAATCCTCTTTAGAAATGCAAGAATTATTTTCAGATCTTCCAGAGGCCATAGATAATCTTACAGGATTGATTGACAAGATTGAAACTTTTTCTTTGAAGAGGGATGTTTTATTACCTAAATTTAAAATTCCAGATAATTTTATTGATCCAAAAGATGAAGAAGATGGAGGAAAAAGGGGAGAAAATGCATACCTAAGACACTTGACTTATGAAGGAGCAAAAAAAAGGTATATAGAGATTACAGATGAGATAAGAGAAAGAATAGAATTTGAATTAGAGGTTGTTGAGAATTCAGGTTATCCAGGTTATTTTTTAATTGTACAGGATTTTATTCAACAAGCAAGAAAAATGGATGTCTCTGTAGGTCCTGGTCGAGGATCTGCTGCTGGTTCTGTTATTGCATATTGCACAAAAATTACAAATGTTGATCCTATTAAATACGATTTACTTTTTGAGAGGTTTCTGAACCCTGAAAGAATATCATTACCTGATATTGATATTGATTTTGATGATGAAGGTAGAGGAAAAATAATTGATTGGGTTGTGGATAAATATGGAAAAGAAAATGTTGCTCAAATTATAACTTATGGTAGTATGGCAGCAAAATCTTCAATTCGTGATACAGCTCGCGTTTTAGATTTGCCTTTATCAGATGCAGATAGAACAGCTAAGTTAGTTCCTGATTTTAAGTCTTTATCACAAATATTCTCATGGGATAATAAAGTATTAAAAGAAAATTTAAAATCTGATGAGTTAGTTAATGCAAAAAAGTTAATAGAGTTATCATCTGGAGATGATCTTCTTTCTGATACTATTAATAATGCTAGAAAATTAGAAGGGAGTATAAGGAATGTAGGCACCCATGCTTGTGGTGTTATCATTACTCCAAAGCCTTTAGTTGACTTGATTCCTATGGCTAATTCAAAAGATTCTGATCTAATGGTTACTCAATTTGATAATAGTGTAGTGGAGCATGCAGGTTTACTTAAGATGGATTTCTTAGGATTAAAAAATCTTACTATTATAAAAGATTGTATAAAGATTATTCGGAAAATACATGATATTAATATTGATATTGAATCTATACCGTTAGATGATGAAGAAACTTTTGAGATTTTTCAAAAAGGAGATACCACAGGTATTTTTCAATTTTCTTCTGAGGGAATGAGGGCGCATCTTAAGCATTTGAAGCCTGATAAGTTTGACGATTTAATAGCAATGAATGCTTTGTATCGACCTGGTCCAATGGAATATATTCCTAATTATATAAAACGAAAGCATGGAAAAGAAGAGATTAAATATGATTTACATGAGATGGAAGAGTATCTTTCTTCTACTTATGGTATTACAGTTTATCAGGAGCAAGTAATGTTGCTTTCAAGAAAGTTAGCTGGTTTTTCAAGAGGTGATGCGGATATGTTAAGGAAAGGAATGGGAAAGAAGATTAAATCAGTTCTTGATAAATTAAAATCAAAATTTTTTAATGGGTGTGAGAAAAATGGTTTTGATATAAATATTGTAGAGAAAATATGGTCAGATTGGGAAGCATTTGCATCTTATGCTTTTAATAAGTCGCATTCTACATGTTATGCTCTTATAGCATACCAAACAGCATATTTAAAGGCTCATTATCCAGCAGAACTTATGGCTTCTGTATTAACCAATCATATGCGTGATATAAAAGATGTTACTCATTATATGGAGGAGTGTAAGAGGATGAATATAAAGGTTTTAGGGCCTGATATTAATGAGAGTTTTTACAAATTTGCTGTAAATGAAAAAGGAGAAATTCGATTTGGTTTAGGTGCTGTTAAAGGAGTTGGTGAGGGGGCTGTTGAAGCTATTGTGAATGAAAGAAAAGCTAAAGGTGATTACATGACATTTGATGATTTTATGAAAAGGGTAGATTTGCGTTCAGCAAATAAGAGAACTTTAGAAAGTATTGCTTGTGCAGGGGGGTTTGACTCATTTAATTTAAAAAGATCTCAATATTTTGCTAAAGAGGGGAATAATAGCAGTTATATTGAGCAAATGATAAAATTTGGTAATAAAATTAAAGATATCACAAATTCTAATCAAGTTGACATGTTTGGGCAAAGTGTAGAGGCAGGTATTCAAGCTCCATTGCCACCTAGTAGTGATCCTTGGAGTACAATGGAGTTATTATCTAAAGAGAAAGAAGTTGTAGGGATATATATATCTGGACATCCATTAGATGATTATAAGCTTGAAATTGATAATTTTTGTAATGGTAATTTAGGTATGCTTTATAATATGTCTTTAATTAAAGATAAAGAGTTGTATTTATCTGCTGTTGTGACAAATTTTGAGCATAAAGAAACTAAAACAGGTAAGCCTTTTGGTGTATTGCAGGTAGAGGATTATACAGGATCGTTTAATTTATATCTTTTTGGTGATGATTATGTTAGTTTTAAATCTTATTTTACAGTTGGATGGCTATTATATATAAAAGGAAAAGTAAAAAAGAAATTTTATAATGATGATTTAGAATTTAAAGTTAATACAATTTCATTGCTTTCAGAACTTATTAATCAAGAGAATAGGGATGCTGTATT
>MDSW01066302.1_pt1 | contig 13678 bp, 10 predicted proteins | sample 811171 | NCBI WGS metagenome assembly MDSW01 (sample SAMN05326641, study PRJNA326480) | marine metagenome | isolation source: seawater | place: Atlantic Ocean: North West | collected 2012 | reverse complement strand
TTAAGTCAGGGTGCTGTAGCTCTTGCATTTTTTTGCAAGAAGGACATGAGCCACAACTGTCATGTTCTTTTTTATCAAGGCAAAAAAGGTACTGAATAAATGCGATTGTAAGTGGTAAAGAACCATGTCCACTTTGGCCATTAAATAGTTGAGCATGAGGTATTTTACCTCGTTTAACCTGATTAATAAGGCTTTGTTTTAAATCGCCTTGGCCAATAACATCTTTAAATAGCATAGTGTAAAGTTATGGCTTTACTTGTTAATCTGATGAATTAATGAAATTTAAATACGCTGCCTGCTGTTTTTCTTTTGAGAAGTTAGCTTGGTTATTCATTTTTATTATAATTTCTTCTCTTTGTTTGATTCCTGAAACTAATTGATTAGAGAAGTCTGATTTTGAGTATAAAACACTAGATGAATTTAGATCTTCCCATGATGAATAATGTTGGTGAATTAATAAAGGTATTTTTAATGAAAATGCAAGATTGATTGTCCCTGAAATTTGATTTACAAAATATTCTTCAGCACTCTTTGTGTTTGGGTGCACCATCGGCCACAAAAAGTCTGCTTTTTGAACAAATGACATGAATAAATCAGTATCAATAAACTCATTAAAAAACATACAATTAGTGTAAATTCTTTTCATTTTTAATAGGGCAATAAATTCTTTAGTTTCTTCCCAAATATTGTCATATCGGCCAAGAAATATAAATTGTAAGTTTTTGTTTTTTTGACATGCGTTCTCTATCATTTCAATGCTTCCAAGCAAGTCTTTTCTTCTTTGTTGAACCTCTCCCGGAATAACAATCCAAACTTTGTCTTTTTCTTTTATAATATTTTGTGTGCCCCTAGAATATTCAAGAGGGTAGAAAACGCCAAGTTTTATTTTAGATGGGGTTTTCAGCTTGATTAAAAGTGATTTATTTAAAACTAAATACTTTTTAATTCTTGAAGTAATTATTTTTTGAGTAAAACTGCTCTTTAGTTTTTTGATTGTATGTAAAACACCTATTAGCTCTATTTTTTTTGGAGAAACAATGCAGAAGTTTCTTACAAGTGCACCCTGTGCCGTATTGAAAACAACTTTATTTATGTTGTTTTTTAACAAGCTTTTTCTTAGAGATAGCGCCAAATTAATTTGGCTTCTCCAGGAGTTTGCTTTTTTAACCGAAATATGCCTGAAGGCATATTTTTGAAAAGCAGGATTTCTTTCCCATAAAGAAGTTGAGCAATACATAAACACTATGACATCATTGTTAAAAAGCGCTTTTGCTTGGCTTAGCAGGCATTCATCATGAGACTCCCCAAATTCTATAAGTGCAATTTTCAAATTTACCATTGTTTATCGTTCAAATTTAATCATATGTTGTTATGACCATAGATTCATTCACAACTAAATTTGTTATATTAGACAATTAAGTTATAATTTATATAAAAATGGCTACTGTTTTTGAGACAAGACTTATCGGTAATTTAGGAAAAGATGCAATGGTTAGAAGCCTTGAGGGACAGGTCGTTGCAATTAATTTTCCAGTTGCTCATAATCAAAATTGGAAAGACAAAAGAACGGGTCATTCAAAAACAAAAACAACTTGGGTTAATTGTACTATCTGGAAGCAAGAAGGCGCCAATTTAAAAATATTAGATTTTCTAAAAAAAGGAACATTGGTAGAAATTATTGGTACTCCTGTAGCAAAAGCATATAAGGTAGAAGATGGCTCTATCCGTTCTGAAATAAGACTAACAGTAATAAAAACCAATATATTAAGAACTGTTTCTAAAGAAGAGTTTTCAGATTCAGATAACAATTCTTTAGAGGATGTGTTTTCAGATGATCTTTAGTTAAGATATTTTCCCCCAATTGGGTTTGTTTTTTAAAACTTCAATCATTTTATTTCTTAGCAGTAAGTTTTTATTGTTTTCTAGTAAAGGGTCAGATGAAAGAATTTCTACAGCAGATTTTCTTGCAAGCATTAATATTTGGGCGTCTTTAGATAGGTCTGCTATTTTAAGATCTAGTATTCCACTTTGTTTAGTTCCCATTAAGTCTCCAGCGCCCCTTAGTCTTAAATCAACTTCAGCCAATTCAAATCCATCATTTGTATTTGTCATGGTTTCCATCCGAAGCTTTGCTTCTTTAGTTAGTTTGTTTCCTGTCATTAGTATACAATATGATTTATCAGATCCACGCCCAACCCTGCCTCTTAATTGATGCAGTTGAGACAGGCCGAATCGTTCTGCGCTTTCAATTACCATAATACTTGCATTTGGCACATTGACACCTACTTCAATAACAGTTGTAGCTACCATTATATTGGTTTCTCCCTTAACAAATCGATTCATTTCCATTTGTTTATCATCTGCTTTCATTTGCCCATGAACAATGCTTACTTTAAACCTCGGCAAAGGGAATGCTCTTGATATTGATTCATATCCATCCATGAGATTATTAAAGTCAAGCTTTTCAGATTCTTGAATTAAGGGGTAGACGATGTAAACCTGTCTTCCACATTTTACTTCCTCTCTAATAAAAGAAAAGAGTTTTAATCGGTGCGATTCAAACCTATGTATCGTTGAAATTGGTTTTCTTCCTGGAGGAAGCTCATCAATTATAGAAACATCCAAATCACCATAAAAAGTCATGGCTAGAGTTCTAGGTATAGGGGTGGCGGTCATCACTAAAATATGTGGTGACGGATTCCCTTTGGCCCACATTTTTGCTCTTTGAGCCACGCCAAACCTATGTTGTTCATCAATCACGACTAATCCTAATTCTTTGAAAACAACGGCATCCTCTAATATGGCATGTGTTCCTATTAAAATATTTGCCTCACCGTTTAATAGTTGTTCGCTTATTATTTTTCGTTCGCTTTTTTTTGAAGAGCCAGTTAATAGAAATACAGAGATGTTGAGTTTCTCTAAAAGCTCATTAATTGTTTCAAAATGTTGGTTTGCAAGAATTTCTGTTGGTGCTATTAGGGCAGCTTGATATCCATTGTCAATACAAATCAACATATTCAATATGGCGACAAGTGTTTTTCCGCTTCCTACATCACCTTGCAACAATCTGTTCATTTGTTGGCCACTTAAAAAATCCTTTCTTATTTCTTTTACTACTTTTTTTTGTGCGCCAGTTAGCTCAAACGGAATGTGATTGCTATAAAATGAGTTAAAAAAATCCCCGATTTTAGAAAAAACAAGACCCTTACTTTTCTTTTTTCCAATTTCTTTTCTAAGTAGTAACTCAAGCTGAAGAAAAAACAGCTCTTCAAACTTGAGTCTAAGTCGCGCTCTAATTGAGTCGGGTTTGTTTTTTGGGAAGTGTATGTCAGTTAGTGCCTTTTTAATACCTACTAAGTTATTTTGATTTAATAGATTTTGCGGGAGGGTTTCTTTAAGGTCATCGTCCCATTGAGAAAAAAATTGATACATCAATTTTTCAATTCCCTTAGAATGAAGCCCCGCTTTGTTTAGTTTTTCAGTTGTAGAATAAACAGGTTGAAGGTTGTTTTGTTTTTTTGCATCATCCCACTCACTTATTTCTGGATGAGGAATACTCCAAGATTTCCCGTACAGCTTCCCTTTGCCATAAACTAGATAAGTTGTGTTTATTTTTAATGATGACTTGATCCAGCTAACCCCTCGAAACCACTGAAGTTCAATTTGACCTGATTCATCTTCAAATAAAGCAATCAATCTTTTTTGTCTTCTTGCTCCAACTTCTTTTATATGGACTATTTTACCTTTTAACTGAAGAGGTTCATCAATTGTCCTAATGTTTTTTATCAAATGATAATTAGAGCGATCAATGTATCGAAAAGGGAAATGAAACAAGAGGTCGTAAAATAAGAAGATACCAAGTTCTTTGTTAAGTGTAGAGGCTCTTTGAGGTCCAACACCTTTTAAGTAAGAAATGGGTGTTTTTAAAAAATCCATTACAACATCAAGTAATACATTATATGAGATTCAAAGGGATAAAAATAAGTTATATCTCAGTAATTTCAACTCTAAATTCAAAATCTACAAGATTTCCTTCTTTTGAGTCGGGAGTCATTCCAAATTTAGTTCTATTAATTTTAGCCTTACCAATAAGAACATGTCTCTTTACGCCATTAATGGTTTTTGTTTCTATAAATTTCATCTGAACATTGAGCGGTTTACTAACGCCAATCATTGTAAAGCTTCCATTTAGAAGATAATAGTCCGCTTCTTTTTTAATAGAACGTACAAGGTATCTCATTTTGGGGAACTTCGATCTAAAAAAGTAATTTTGCTCCATTAAAGACTCATCTCTCATGCTGTTAAATGTGGTTAGACTGTCTACTGGTATTACGACATTTAACGATGACTTTGTAATATCAGAATTAATACTAATGGTGCCAGATAGTGACTTTATGCAACCTTCAGTTATGTCGCCTGTATTGCCCAGTTTAAATATAACTTTAGAGTTGTTGGGGTCAATTTTATAGGATCCAATAATAGTTTCTAAAGGCAAACTCTTTTTGTTTGATTTAGGGCTTGAATTTTGAATCAATATTTTTTTCTGCTCAGCAAGTTCTTCATTAATTATTAAAGGGCCAAAGATCATTCCTATGAGAAGTGATGAAGAAAAAACAACATGAGTTAATGCAAAATCATAAAAAGATACAAAGCCAATAGAAGTACCTATAAGAAATGCCATAAAAGCATCTATTCCTCCAAACCCAGCTTTTTGAGTAAAGGCAAGAATTAATACGATACATGTGATGAGGTGGAAGAAATAACCAATTAAAGAAAAAATAACAGCATTGGCTTTGGATTTAGATAAAATTTGTAAAAACCAAACACCAGCAATACCAAGACATAAGCCTTCAATATTTTTAGCAACTAATAAATCAACTGACTGCAATCCAATCATTTTCGAAAAAAATGGAAGTGTTGATATCAATAGAAAAGAGAAAGCAATATTAGAGGTGTCTTCTTTTCTATAAAAGCTTGAGGCTAATGTGCTTATTCCTATTATGTAGACCCCGAAGCTTGAGGCTAAAAAAGACCCGATAAATAAAGAAATCGCAAAAAAGAAAAGAAGATTAACCTGCTCTATTGAATTTCTAGTTTCAAAACCCACAAATTGAGAAAAAAGTGTTGCTACGAAATCACATACATACCATATGGATGCTCCTATAAAAGGCAAAATCCAAATATTCCATGAACTAAATGAAATGTCGAATTGATTGTAATGAAAAACATCAGAACCAATGAGAAGAAAAAAAAGTGAAGTTAAAGCAACTCCTAAAAATCCAAAATGTAATTTTTTAAAAAATTCTGTTCGTGATAAAAAGAAGTGCAATAAAACATATGAAACGAATAAAACCTGAAGTTTAAAAAGCCTCTCGTCTTCTTGAAATTGATCAATTAAAATAAGAGTTGCGACTATAGACAATAAAACGCCATTTACCCTTTTAATCTCTATTTTCCCACTAACAAATGTGAATACAGAAAGAACAAAAACCAAGCATAAAATAATATAAATAAAAGTAATTTGCATGACAATTATATTGTTTTAAATAAACATTATTCTTTGTTTTATTACGGTATGTTTTCATTTTGGTTATTGTTTTTATTAATAAACATTTTGAATTTTCAGTTGTTTTTTTAAAAAAAACACTCAATCTGTTCAAGAAAAATATAACTTTGTTATTTAAATAAAGAATCACATTTTAAATGGACGATCTATCATTTATAGGGAATGCAGACCCAAATGCAATAGAATATCTTTATAAGGAATACTTAAAGAATCCTGATAACGTTGATGCTGGTTGGCAAAAGTTTTTTCAAGGATTTGATTTTGCTAAAACAAACTATGAAGAAGTTGGCGAAATACCAGAAAATTATATTAAAGAATTTCAAGTTATTAACCTAATCCAAGGTTATAGAACAAGGGGACATTTGTTTACTAAAACAAATCCAGTTAGAGATAGAAGGAGCTATTCACCAACATTAGACATTGAAAATTTTGGTTTGTCAGAGTCTGATTTAGATCTAATATTTCAAGCAGGAGAAGAAGTTGGATTAGGAGCGGCAAGCTTACGTAGTATAATTAACCATTTAAATAGCACATATTGTCAATCTATAGGTATTGAATATATGTATATGAGAAACCCCGAAAGACTTAATTGGTTCAAAGAAAAAATAGACAGCCATCAAAGAGCAGCTTTTAATAAGGAAAGAAAGTTGGATATATATTCAAAACTTAATAAAGCAACTCAATTTGAAAGCTTTTTAGGGAAAAAATTTGTTGGTCAAAAAAGATTTTCTGTCGAAGGTGGAGAAAGCTTAATACCTGGTTTATATGCTTTAATTGAAAAAGGATCCTCACTAGGAGTTGAGTATTTTGTAATGGGAATGGCTCATCGAGGAAGATTAAATACATTGACCAATATATTTGAAAAAAACCCAAGAGATATTTTTTCTGAATTTGACGGTAAAGAGTTTGATTTTGATCAAACTTTTGATGGAGATGTTAAGTACCATCAAGGTTTTTCGTCTACAGTCAAATTAAATAGTAATAAGGAGTTGGGAATTACATTAGCTCCAAATCCATCTCACTTAGAGGCTGTTGACCCTGTTGTTCAGGGAATAGCAAGGGCAAAAATAGATCATGAGTATAAGGATGAGAGCAAAGTTTGCCCCGTTATCATTCATGGAGATGCAGCAATTGCAGGCCAAGGGATTGTTTATGAGATTATTCAAATGGCTCAGCTAAACGGCTACAAAACAGGCGGAAGTGTGCATATTATTGTTAACAATCAAGTTGGATTTACAACAAATTATCTTGATGGAAGATCATCAACCTATTGTACTGATGTGGCAAAAACGACTTTGTCTCCAGTTTTCCATGTGAATGGAGATGATGTTGAAGCAGTTATAAGTGCCATTGAATTTGCAATGGAATATCGACAGAAGTTTAAAAGCGACGTTTTTGTAGACTTGCTTTGCTATAGAAAATATGGGCACAACGAAGGCGATGAGCCAAAATTCACTCAACCCAAACTATATAGTTTAATATCAAAACACCCAAATCCAAGGGATATTTATTTTAGACAATTAGAGAAAGAGGGTTTAATTAGTAGGGATAAGGCTCAAAAGATGGTAGATGAATATAATATCTATTTAGAAGATGAGTTTTCGAAATCCAAAGACCAAGATAAAGCGCTTGTTCACGATTTTTTACAATCAACTTGGGATGGTTTTAGACATGCAAACAAAGATGATTTTAACTCTTCGCCCAAGACTGGAGTTGCAAAAAAAGAATTACTGTTGCTTGGTGAAAAACTTTCAGAATTGCCTGATGGGAAGAAATATTTTAGAAAAACTTTAAAAATATTTAAAGATAGAAAAGAGTCATTTCAAACCAATAGTTTGGATTGGGGTGCTGCTGAAATGCTTGCATATGCCTCTTTGTTAAAAGAAGGGGTAAATATTAGAATTTCGGGACAAGACGTTGAAAGAGGTACATTTTCTCATAGACATGCGGTTGTTGTAACAGAAGACTCTGAAGAAAAAATATATACATTAAATAGTATTGGTGAAAAACAAGGTGTTTTCTCAATATACAACTCTCTTTTATCGGAATATGGTGTTCTTGGTTTTGAATATGGTTATTCTCTTGCAACGCCAAAAGGTTTGACAATTTGGGAGGCTCAATTTGGAGATTTCTTTAATGGTGCACAAATAATGATTGATCAATTTATTTCCTCCGGGGAAGACAAGTGGTCAACACAAAGTGGTTTGGTATTGCTTTTGCCTCATGGTTATGAAGGACAAGGGGCAGAACATTCTAGTGCTAGAATGGAACGTTTTTTACAGCAGTGTGCTGATTTGAATATGCAGATTGTAAATACATCCACACCTGCTAATCATTTTCATCTTTTAAGGCGTCAAATGAAAAGAGACTTCAGAAAGCCATTGGTTGTGTTTACACCAAAAATGTTGCTTCGACATCCAGATGCCACTTCAAAATTAGAAGAAATGGATACAGGTAGCTTTCAAGAAGTAATTGATGATGCTTCAGCAAACCCTGAAATTGTAGATACTTTGGTTTTATGTAGTGGTAAGTTTTATTATGAAATGAAATCAAAAGCACTACAAAATGAAGTGGATAATATGGCATTTATAAGATTGGAGCAGCTTTATCCTTTGCCAGAATTAAAACTTAATGAGGTATTTCAAAAATACCCTAACGCAATTCGAGTTTTATGGGCTCAAGAAGAGCCCGCAAACATGGGCGCATGGAGTTATATGGCCACTAATCTTAAACAGTCTTCTTTGATTGGAATTACAAGGCCTGCTACTGCAGCATCAGCTGCCGGCTCAAAGAAACTTCATGAAAGAAGGTTGGAAAAGCTATTTGATGAGCTTTTTAAATATGCAAACGTTAAAGTAAATAAGTAAAAAAAATGTAAGATGTCTATATTAGAAATGAAAGTTCCTAGTCCGGGAGAATCAATATCAGAGGTTGAAATAGCATCTTGGCTTGTAGAAGACGGGGAGTATGTGCATAAAGATCAGACAATTGCTGAGGTTGATTCAGATAAAGCAACACTTGAGCTGCCAGCAGAAGAAAGTGGTATTATAACTTTAAAGGCTGAAGATGGAGATACAGTTGCCGTTGGACAAGTTGTTTGTTTAATCGATACTTCCGCCAAGGCCCCAGAAGGATCTGAAAAACCTTTAGAACAAAACTCAACTTCAAATAATGAGCCTCAGACCTCAAGTGTTTCTTTAAAAGAAGAGACAAACTATGCTACGGGGACCCCCTCTCCTGCGGCATCAAAAATTATAGCTGAAAATCAATTAGATTCTAATAAAATTGAGGGGACAGGAAAAGCTGGTAGAATCACTAAAGAAGATGCTAAAAACGCAGTGAACACATCAAGTTCAAAGCCTAAAGAAAAACCTCTAAAACCTGGCCAATCTAAACAAAAAATGAGTCTTTTGCGGAGGAAAATTGCTGAGCGATTGGTTTCTGTTAAAAATGAAATGGCAATGTTAACCACATTCAATGAAGTTGACATGAAGCCAATTATGGATTTAAGAAAAAAATATAAAGAAGAATTTAAAGAAAAGCATGGTGTCGGATTAGGCTTTATGTCCTTTTTTACAAAAGCCGTAACCCAGTCATTAGAGTTATTCCCTGCAGTTAATGCTCAAATTGATGGAAAAAACATGCTTATGCATGAGTATGCTGATATTGGAATAGCTGTTTCTTCTCCAAAAGGTTTGATGGTTCCGATTGTTAGAAATGCTGATGAGATGACTCTTGCTCAAATTGAAGCCGAAATCAAAAGGCTTGCTATAAAAGCAAGAGATGGTAAAATCACTCCAGATGAAATGTCGGGGGGGACTTTTACAATAACAAATGGTGGTGTTTTTGGATCAATGCTTTCAACGCCAATAATTAACCCTCCACAATCTGCAATTCTTGGAATGCATAATATAGTTGAAAGACCAGTGGCAATTAATGGAGAGCTTGCTATTCGACCAATTATGTATGTTGCATTATCCTATGATCATAGAATAATTGATGGAAAAGAGTCTGTCGGTTTTTTGGTGAACATTAAAGAATTGTTAGAAGACCCCATTAAAATGCTTCCTGGAGAAGAAGATATTAGGAATTTACTGGCTTTGTAAAGACCTTTTTGAAACAGAAATTCATTTTTAACGTATTAACACTAATCACTAGTATTATGAATTGGTTAGACATCGTTATTTTGGTTGTTTTTTCATTAGCCGCATTTTGGGGTTATAAACGTGGCCTTGTCTCTGGTGTGGCATTAATTTTCGGCTCGATTTTAGGGATTTATTTGGGGTTAAATTTTTCGGAAGTAGTTGCGGAACATCTAAAGAATAACTATACAAATAATTCCTATTTTTTAATAACATTAGCTTTTGTTTTGATATTTTTATTGGTTTATGTTAGCTTTTGGTTTGTTGGGAAGTTAATAAGTAAGGCTCTAAAAATCATTCAATTATCTATTTTAAATAGAGTTTTGGGCTCTGTTCTTTATATACTAAGTTCTATTTTTCTTATGGGCTCTTTGTTTTTATTAATAGGAACACCAAGAAATGGATCAAATACATTTACTTCAATTATTCCACTAGAAACAAGGGACGCTTCTAGTTTGTATTTTATTGTCGGTGATATGTCAAGGACAATGCTTCCATTTGTAGAAAACAGCACTGATGAAGTATATAATATCCTTAAAAAAGATTAGTACAGCTTTAATCTGTATATTTTTATTTTTCCCAACGATACTTGACGCTCAAAAAAATGCTCGTCCCTCTATTAATGTCTTAAAAACAGGCCCATATATTGGTATTCAAAGAGGTAGGTACTCAGTACTTGAGCTTGGGGTTGAAAGACAATGGAAAAAACTTAAGATTAAAAATTCAAAAACAAATGCACTTCACACAGGATTTAATTATAATTTATTTGAAAATGTATTGGGATATGATATTGGTTTTTGGCATAAAGAAGGGCTTCTTGGTTTAACCTTAGGCGGCACATTCTCTTTCAGGTCAGATTTTAATAAAACAAGAGTTGGATTTTCACCAATTATTGGATATAAAATTTGGAGGTTACATCTTCAAACAGGATATTTTTTTCTAACACAATCATCAAACTTTAATAACACGAACACTCTTTTTGTTTCATTAAGGTACTTATTGATAAATGATAGAAAATTTAAGAAGCGCAAGCGGAAGAAATAGTTATTTTTTCAAAACCTTAGGAATTCTAAAATAATCCGAATCTTTTTTAGGCGCATTGGCAAATGCATCAGCTTTATCAATGGTTTTAATAGCCATATCCTCTCTTAAAACATTGTTGTTTTCAGAAACAGAGACTAATGGTTTAACATCATCCGTTTTAACCTTTTTAAGTTGATCCATGAAAGAAATTATTTTTTCCATGTCGGATTTAATTTCCTCTTTGTCATCACCATTAAACTCTAATCGAGCTAGATGAGAAATATGATCAATTATTTCGTTTGTTATTTTCACACAACAAAATTAAGATAACTTATTTAATTTTATTGCTTTTCGTTTTTGAATGTTTTTAATCCATGCATTTAAAATAACGACTAAAACAATAACGAAAGAACCAATATAAAATCTTGAATTTAGCAGGTGGTGCTCTGATAAAATAACGACAGCCAAGATCATTGTGTAAACAGGCTCTAAATTAATGCTTAATGAGACTGTAAATGTTCCTAGAATTTTAACAATCTCTATGGTAACAAGAAAGGCTATAGAGGTACAAGCGATACCTAAAAACAAAAGCCATAAAAGATCGCTAATGGACATTTTAAATAATCCTGCATTAAGCTCTCCTTGAAATAGAAAAATAAAACTTATAAAAACAAAGGCAGCAAGCATTTCGTAAAATGTAATTGTTGAAGTGCTTATTTCCTCTGCCATTTGAGCATTATAAACGGCAAATAGGGCAGCTAATAGAGCGGAAATCAAGCCATATATCAATGCTTCGTATTGTTGGGGATTAAAGTCGCTAGAGATAAAATAAATACCCAAAATAATAAGTAATCCAAGAAAAAATTCAGTCCATGAAAATTTTCTTTTCATAATTATGGGCTCAAGCCAAGTAACATGAAGTGTTGTTGTTGCCAAGCACAAAATGCCTAAAGAAGCAGTAGAGAGTTGAATGGCTTTAAAAAAAGACATCCAGTGCAATCCTACAAATAGACCGACAATGATAAGCTTGATCATCATTTTTGAGGAATTGATTAGCAGGCTTCTTTTTGTAAATAGCATAAATCCCCCAAGAAAAACAAAAGCAATCCAAACTCTAAACCATACAATTACAACTGCATCTAGATGAATAAGTTTGCCTAATATTCCAGTAAAACCCCACATGAATATAATCAGGTGGAGTAGAATGTAGTATTTGTATTTTTTGAATATTTTATTCACGCTCAGTTATAGTGATGCAAAATTACAATAATGACTTGTTTTTAAATTCAAATGAATGTTTATTTGATAATAATTGCTAAAAAATAAGCAATAACGAAGATTTAATCATATCGCATGGTTTTGAAGTTATATATTTGAAATCAGTTCAGTTGTTCCCAAATTAAACCTACCAATTAATGAAAATAAATAAAGTTCTTATAGCCAACAGAGGAGAAATTGCCATTCGTATTTTTAGAGCATGTGTTGAACTTAATTTAAAAACTGTTGGTATTTATACCTACGAAGATAGGTATAGCCAGCATAGATATAAAGCAGATGAAAGTTATCAAGTTGGCGCTGACAATGAGCCTTTAAAGCCTTACTTGGATATTGATGCGATTATTCACCTTGCAATTCAAAAAAAGGTAGATGCCATTCACCCTGGATATGGGTTCTTAAGTGAGAATGCAGAATTCGCAAGAAAATGTAAAGAAAACGGGATCGTATTTATAGGTCCAGACCCTGATATAATGGATAAACTTGGCGATAAGATCAGTGCAAAAAAAGTTGCTGTATCTTGTGGTGTTCCAATTATCGAAAGTAATAAGAAAAAGGTTAGTTCGTTAAAAATAGCTAAGGAAGAGGCGGATAGAATAGGCTATCCAATTATGCTAAAAGCGGCTTCAGGAGGTGGTGGAAGAGGGATGAGGATTTTGTACAAGTCAGAAGACTTAGACATTGCTTTTGATGAAGCAAGAAGAGAGGCAAAGAATGCCTTTGGTGACGACACTGTTTTTTTAGAAAAGTATGTTGAAGAACCAAAGCATATAGAGGTTCAAATTGCTGGTGATCGGCATGGAAATATTGTCCATTTGTATGAAAGAGACTGTTCTGTTCAAAGAAGGTTTCAAAAAGTAATAGAGGTTGCGCCTTCTTTGGGTGTTGCCGAATCAATTAGGCAAAAACTTTTTCAATATGCAATAGCAATAGCGGAAGAGGTTAAATATAATAATGTTGGTACGGTTGAGTTTTTAGTTGACAAAGACGGATCTATTTATTTTATAGAGGTAAACCCCAGAATACAGGTGGAACACACAGTAACTGAAATGGTTACAGGTATAGATCTTATTAAAACACAAATATTTATTGCAGGTGGATACAAGCTTAGTGATCAACAAATTAAAATACCAAACCAAGAGGCCATTCAACTTAATGGATATGCGATGCAATGCCGAATAACCACTGAAGACCCTGAGAATAATTTTCAGCCAGATTATGGAACAATAACAACGTATAGGAGTGCTGTCGGATTTGGAATTCGTCTAGATGCAGGTAGTTTATACCAAGGAGTTACAGTGAGTCCATTTTTTGATTCTATGTTGGTAAAGGTAAGTGCCAAAAGTAGAACATTAGATGGTGCCTGTCGAAAAATGGACAGGGCGCTTCGCGAATTTAGAATAAGGGGTGTTAAAACAAACATGCCTTTTTTATTAAACTTAATTAGACATCCAAAATTTGTAGAAGGAAAAGTAACGGTAAATTTTATTCAAAAAACCCCCGCTCTTTTCAAGCTAAAAACACAGCTTGATCGGGCGACAAAAGCGGTTACTTTTTTAGGAGATGTTGTTGTTAATGGAAATCCGGATGTCAAATTTATTGATCCTTTAAAAAGATTTGAAACACCAATAGTCCCTTCTTATGATAAATATGCATCATATTCTAAAGGAAC
>MDSW01167546.1_pt1 | contig 13679 bp, 11 predicted proteins | sample 811171 | NCBI WGS metagenome assembly MDSW01 (sample SAMN05326641, study PRJNA326480) | marine metagenome | isolation source: seawater | place: Atlantic Ocean: North West | collected 2012 | reverse complement strand
TTTTTGCTAATATGGCAGATTGCAAAATTGAACTAATTAGTGGTAAAATAAAAAGATCCACTAATGCAAGAATCAAATAGTAAATTATTTAACCATCTTAAAGTTCATACTCAGTATTCAATATGTGAAGGTGCAATTAAAATTGATGATTTAAAAAATTATAGTAAAGAGAATAAAATTAAATCTATAGGACTATGCGACACTTCAAATTTATGTGGTGCGTTAGAATTTGCTGAAAAAATTTCTAAATCTGGAACTCAACCTATAATAGGGACACAAATTAATTTTAAAATTGATGAAACTATAGGATTGCTACCATTGTTTGCTTTAAATGAAATAGGTTATAAAAACATTATAAAACTATCATCATCTTCATATTTAAAAAATGATGAGAAAACCGAGCCACACTTAGAATTTAATAAATTACTATCTAATACCGAAGGTGTTGCAATATTTTCGGGCACTACTTTTGGTTTATTCGGAAAATTATTTGATAAAGGTAAATTTACCGAAATTCATAATTTATATGATCAAATTAAAAAAAAATTAGGTAATAGATTTTATATTGAAGTTCAACGTCATAACGATCTAAATGAAATAAGTTTTGAAGAATTTAATTTGAATAAATCTTTAGATCTAGATATTCCAATTATTGCTACAAATGAAGTCTTTTATTTAAGCAAGGAAATGCATGAAGCGCATGACGCATTAATTTGCATCGGTAACAAAACTTATATTAATGAAAAAAATAGGTTAAGATTTAGTGATCAGCATTATTTTAAAAATAGTTCAGAAATGAAAGAATTATTTGCAGATCTTCCAGAAGCATTAGAAAATAATTATAATTTCCCTTTAAGATGTAGTTTTAAGCCTCTATTTTCTGAACCAATTTTACCAAATATTAGTAATGATAAAGAAGGTAATGCTGATGATATTTTAAAAAAAGATTCTTTTGATGGGTTAAAAATTAAATTTAATAAAAATTTTGGGATAGAAGATTCTGAATTAAAAAAAAATAAAAGTTTTTTAGAATATAAAGCCAGACTTGATCACGAACTTTCTATTATTGTTGAAATGAAATATTCAAGTTATTTTCTTATAGTTTCTGACTATATTAAATGGGCAAAAAGTAATGATATTCCGGTAGGACCAGGAAGAGGATCAGGTGCTGGATCTTTAGTAGCTTGGTGCCTGTCAATTACTGATGTTGATCCAATAAAATTTAATTTAATATTTGAAAGATTTTTAAATCCAGATAGAATTTCTATGCCTGATTTTGATATAGATTTTTGTGAAGAAAAAAGAGATCTTGTCTTTGAGTATCTAACAAAAAAGTACAAAGATAGCGTAGCTCACATAATTACTTTTGGTAAATTAAAAGCACGAATGGTAATAAGAGACGTAGGAAGAGTCCTGGGTTTACCTTATGGTTTTGTTGACAGTATATCCAAAATGATACCATTTGATCCATCAAGGCCTCAAAATTTAACTCAATGCATTGCTGGAGAGCCAAGATTACAAAAACTTATAAGTGAGGATACTAGAGTTAAAAAATTAACTGATTTGTCATTAAAATTAGAAGATCTTAATCGAAATGTTGCTACACATGCTGCTGGTGTGGTTATTGCAGATAAAAAACTTACTGAAATAGTTCCTCTATACAAAGACGCTTCTGCAGATTTACTATTACCATCAACTCAGTTTGATATGTACTCGGCAGAAAATGCTGGATTAATAAAATTTGATTTTTTAGGATTAAAAACTCTAACTGTAATTAATAATACTCAAAAATTAATAAGAAAAAAAAATAAGCAATTTAGAATAGAAAATATTAATTACGAGGATCAAAAAGTTTTTGAATTATTATCTTCTGGAAAAACTGTTGGATTATTCCAGATTGAAAGTACCGGAATGAGAGAAGCTTTAATTCAAATGAAGCCAAACCATATTGAGGATATTATTGCTTTAGTAGCATTGTATAGACCTGGTCCTATGAGCAATATTCCAACATATAATGATTGTAAGCATGGAAGACAAACTCCTGATTATTTACATCCTCTTTTAAAAGACATTTTAAAACCAACTTATGGAGTTATTATTTATCAGGAGCAAGTAATGCAAATTGCTCAAAAGTTATCAGGTTTTACTGCTGGTCAAGCTGATTTATTAAGAAGAGCAATGGGAAAAAAGAAAAGAGCAGAATTAGAAAAACAAAAACAAGGATTTATTGAAGGAGCAATTAAAAATGGAATACCAAAAGATGTAGCTGCTGGAATCTTTCTAAAAATAGAACCTTTTGCAGAATATGGCTTTAATAAAAGTCATGCAGCTGCTTATGCTATAATTTCATATCAAACAGCATATTTAAAAACTTATTATCCAAAGGAATTTATAGCTTCGTCTATGACTATGGATATTTCAAATCAAAATAAATTAAGTGAATTTTATGAAGAATTAAAAAGATTAGGAATAAAAATTGTTAGGCCAGATATAAATGAGTGCTATGCAGATTTTAGAACAAATGATAATAAATTTTATTATGCTTTAGGTGGCATTAAAGCTGTAGGATTTGAAGCTATTACAAATATTGTTAAGGAAAGAGAAACAAATGGAAAATTTAAATCAATCAATGATTTTATTAATAGAATAAATCCTAAAGATATAAACAAACTTCAGTTAGAGGGATTAGCTAAAGCAGGTGCATTTGATAACTTAAATTCAAATAGAAAAGCTATATTTAATTCTATACCAAATATTATATCAAAAAGTAAAAATATTTTTGATAATAAATCTGTGAACCAAATAGATTTATTTTCTAATGACGAAAATATCCAAGACGATATAGTTAGCAATATTGATGATTGGAAGTTTGAAGAAAGACTATCAAAGGAGTTTGAGTCTGTTGGTTTTTTTATATCTAATCATCCGTTAAATCAATTTATTGAAATTTTTGATGATTATAAAATTATTGATTATTCTAAGTTTATTTCTAATGAAGAAATTAAAAATGCCAATATTTCAGCAACATTATTAAAGTTGCAAGAAAGAAAAACTGCAAAAGGAAATTCATACGCAGTATTAAAATTAACTGACCTAGGTAGTGTTTTTGAACTTTTTGTTTTTTCTGATATTCTTGAAATGAATAGGGAAATTCTTAAAGAAGGTAATTCTTTAATATTAACATTAATTAAAAACATTTCTAATGATGAAAATAGATTTAAAAGAATTAATGTTCAAAAAATTGCTTCTATAAAGGATTTGTTTAACAGTCCAATTAATCAAGTATTGTTTGAGATAAAATCAGATGAAGAATTAAAAGAAATTTCTGAAATACTAAATGAAGAAGGAAAAACTATTGTAAATATTAATTTTTTTGGTAAAACAAATACTCTCAAATTCAAACTAAGAAATTCTAGAAATCTAGACAGAAAATCTTTAAATCTTTTAAGAAAACATCAAATTCAAGCTATAATAAGCTAAATAAAACCTTGTTAATTTCTAAAAATATTTGTAAATAATCCATAAATTAAATTAAAACGCACACAATTTTTGGTTGATAAACCCTCCGGTCCTTTGTTGGAAATAATTGTGGTGGCATAACCGGGAAAAAAAATGAAGATACCAAACGTTACAATTCAACAATTACTTGAAGCAGGAGTCCATTTAGGTCACAAAACTCTAAGATGGAATCCAAAGATGAAAAAATACATATTTGGAAAAAGAGACTCAATTCACATTATTGATTTAACTCAAACTTTAGAATTAATTAATGTTGCATTAGAGAAAGTTTACAAAGTTATTTCTGAAAATGGAAAAATACTTTTTATTTCAACGAAAAAACAAGCTTCTGAAGCGATTGCAGAATTAGCTAAAGAAACAGGTCAATATTATGTTAACCATCGTTGGTTAGGAGGAATGTTGACTAATTGGGGAACTATATCTAATTCAATTAAAAAATTAGAAAAATTAAATATCGATTTGGTTTCTGAAAATAGGGGTTTTACTAAAAAAGAACTTTTGAAAATGAGTACACAAAGAGATAAACTTCAAAAATCACTAGGTGGTATAGCTGAAATGAAAAAAGTTCCAGACTTAGTATTCGTAATTGATACAAATTATGAGTCATTGGCTATAAAAGAATCTATAAAGTTATCTATTCCAATCATTGCAATTCTTGATACAAATTCTGACCCAGAGGGTATTAATTATCCAATACCTGGAAACGACGATGCTAGAAGATCAATTGATCTTTATTGTAATTTGATAAAAGAAACTATAACTGCAGCTAAAAAAGAAATACCAATTTCTGATAACAAGACTTCTCTTAAAGCCGAAAAAGAAGATACAAATAAAAAAGACGATAATAAAAAAACTCAAGTCAAAGCTGAAAACAATTCATTAAATTGATTATATTCAATGAGTGATTTAGAAAAAATTAAGAAGTTAAGACAGTCCACTGGTGCTGGTTTCAAAGATTGTAATAATGCCATTAAAGAGTCCAATGGAGATCTTGAGAAAGCCGCAGAAATCTTAAGAGTCAAAGGCATATCTAAAGCATCAAAAAAAATGTCAAGAGAAGCAAAAGAAGGTGTTATTGCGCTTAGTGGCGATCAGTTAAAAACATCAATAATTGAAGTTAATTGTGAAACTGATTTTGTAGCAAAAAATGAAGACTTTATAAATTTTGTTAAAGAATTAAGTGAAATAAATAATTCTGTAAATTCAGATATTGAAAGATTAAAAAAATCTATAATGAAAAATAATAAGTCTGTTGAAGAAAATTTAGTATCTATGATAGCCAAGATTGGAGAAAAAATAACCCTGGGAAGAGTAAAGACTTTAAATTATGAAAATTCAAAAAATTATAATTATTTACATAGTATTGTAAAAGATAATTTATCTAAAATTGCTGTTATTGTAACAATAACTTCTAAAGAAAAATCAGAAAAAATTGATTTATTTGGTAAACAATTAAGTATGCATATTGCTGCATCAAATCCAATATCAATAAATCCTAATGATATTAAACAAGAAATATTGGATAAAGAACAAGAACTCATTACTGAAGAGTTAAAGAATTCAGGAAAACCTGATGATATAGCAAAAAAAATTAGTTCAGGTAAAATGAATAAATTTAAAGAAGAAAATAGCTTAATGACACAACAATGGGTTATGGAACCAAAAAAAAAAGTTAAGAATATTATTGAAGAAATGGGTTTTACAGATTTAAAAATTGTTGATTTTTATAGAATTAAGATTGGTGACTAATGTTTAACGAAAAAAATTATTTCCAAAAAATGAGTAAAACTTTTGAGATTTTTACAAAAGATTTATCATCTTTAAGAACAGGTAGAGCAAACTCTAATATGTTAGATATTGTTAAAGTTGATGTTTATGGTCAAAAAATGCCAATTAATCAGTTAGCAACAATTACAACACCTGAGCCAAGAGTAATAAATATACAAGTTTGGGATTTAAATAATGTTTCACTAATAGATTCAGCAATAAAAAAATCTGAATTAGGACTAAATCCTCAAATTGATGGACAACTTGTCAGATTACCGGTTCCAGATTTAAGTGAAGAAAGAAGAAACGAAATTAAAAAACTTATCAAATCTATGGGAGAAAAATGTAAAATTTCTATTAGAAATATCAGGAGAGAAGCTAATGATGAATTAAAAAAATTATTAAAATCAAAAGATATTGGTGAAGATGAAGAAAAAAAGTTTGAAAAAAAAATACAAACAATTACGGATGATCAAATAAAAAAAATTGATGAGAAAGTTATTTCTAAAGAAACAGAAATAATGAAAATATGAACCATATTAAACATGTCGCCATAATTATGGATGGCAACGGACGTTGGGGTTTAAAACACAAAAAATCTAGAAATCTTGGGCATAAAGAAGGCCTAAAAACTGTTGAAAAAATTATTAAATGCACAATAAAAAATAACATAAAATATTTAACTTTATATGCATTTTCTACAGAAAATTGGAAAAGGCCAAAAAAAGAAATCAATTATTTATTTAACTTATTAGAAAGTTTTCTCAAAACTAAAGTTTCTGAGCTAAATAATCAAAAAATTAAATTAAAAATAATAGGTAAAAAAAAATTTCCTAAAAAAATTAATTCTTTACTTAATAAATCTGAAAATAAAACATTTAAAAATAAAAAGTTACAACTTAATTTAGCACTTAATTACGGTTCTAAAAGTGAACTTGTGCATTCATTTAATTTAATAAAAAAAAATGAAGTTATAATAAGTGAAAAAAATATTTCTAAATATCTTTTTACGAGTAAAATTCCTGATCCAGATTTACTAATTAGAACTGGTGATACTCATAGACTGAGTAATTTTTTATTGTGGCAATTAGCTTATTCTGAAATATTTTTTGAAAAAAAGTTGTGGCCAGATTTTAATGAAAATGATTACAATAAAATATTAAAAAAGTTTAGAAATATTAAAAGAAATTTTGGTAATATTTAATGAATAATGAAATATTTAAAAGAATTATAAGCTCAATCATACTCATTCCAATATCTCTTTTTTTTATAATAAAAGGTTCCTATTTTTTTCTTTTTTTTCTATTTATTATTTTTTTAGTAACTTCTTATGAATGGCATCATATGTCTAAAAATAAACCTTATTATTTATTTGGATTAATTTTCTTGTTTTTATCTTTTGTGTCAGCGTATCTATTCAGAGCTACATTTTCTTTATATGATTTTTTAATAATAATAATTATTTGTGTATTTACTGATATAGGTGGATATATCTTTGGAAAACTATTAAAAGGACCAAAATTAACAAAAATAAGTCCAAACAAAACATATGCAGGAATGTTTGGAGGATATATTCTTTCAATTATCTCATATTCTTTTTTTATCGAAAATTACACATTAAACCAAATACAATTATCAGATATAGGATATGTTTTATTGGTTTCATCGATTAGTCAGTTAGGTGATTTAGCTGTATCTTATTTTAAAAGAAGATCTAAAATCAAAAATACTGGGAATTTATTACCTGGTCATGGTGGAGTATTAGATAGAATAGATGGATTAATATTTGTCTTACCAATTATATATGCTTACAATTTATTTATATAATCTTTAATTAATGAAAAAAAAAATTGCAATATTAGGATCAACTGGATCAATAGGGGAAAGTACAATTAAAATTATAAGTAATAATAAAAATGATTTTGATGTAATTTTTTTATCAACTAACACTAATTATAAAAAGTTATTAAAACAAACTGAAATTGTTAAACCAAAATCAGTAATAATATTTAATGAAAAAATTTATTTAAAACATAAAAAAAAGTTTATTAAAAAAAAGATCAAGGTATTTAATTCATTCAAAGAACTAAAAAAAAAATTACTCAAAAAAAAAATAGATTATATTATGTGTGCAATCACTGGTATAGCAGGTCTTGATTCAACAATAAATTGTATTGATAAAACTAAAAGTATTGCAATAGCAAATAAAGAGTCAATTATTTGTGCTTGGAGACTTATAGAAAAAAAATTAATTAAAAATAACACCAAATTTATACCAATTGACTCAGAGCATTTTTCAATTTGGTCGTTAATAAATAATGAACCAATTAGTAAAGTTGAAAAAATAATTATCACAGCATCTGGGGGACCTTTTTTAAATTATAAATTAAATCAACTAAAGTATGTTAAACCAAAAGATGCAATTAAACATCCAAACTGGAGAATGGGAAAAAAAATATCAATTGATTCAGCAACTTTAATGAACAAGGTATTTGAGGTTATTGAAGCTCAAAGAATCTTTAAAGTAGATATTAATAAATTTGACATTTTAATACACCCTAAATCTTATATTCATTCAATAATTAAGTTTATAAATGGTCAAATTAAAATTTTAGCTCATGATACGGATATGAAAATTCCAATATTTAATTCAATATATTATAAAAATAAAAAAAAACTTTTTACAAAAAATGTTGATATAAATTTACTTAATAATTTAAACTTTAAAAAAGTCGATTTAAAAAAATATCCGTCGATAAAAATATTAAATAAAATTAACAACAATAACACCTTATTTGAAACAGTTTTAATATCTGCTAATGATGAATTAGTTGATCTATATATAAAAAATAAAATTAATTTTCATGAAATTAATAAATTTTTAATTAAAATTATAAATTTTAAAAAATATTCTAATCTAATCAAGAAAAAACCCAAAAATATATCTGATATAATAAACTTATCCAAAGAAGTTAGGTTGAAAACCAAAAATCTATGTATACAGTAATTATTAATATGAAAATTATAATTAAAATTACAATAATTTTATTATTATTTATAATACCAGTAAACTCTGAGATTATTAAAAAAATTCAAGTTGATGGTAATCAAAGAGTATCTAGTGAAACTATAAAAATATTTACTGAAATTGAATTAAATGAGGATTTAAGCACAAATCAATTAAATAATGTTTTAAAAATTCTCTACTCTACAAATTTTTTTAGTAAAGTCGAAATTAATGTTAGCAATAACATCTTATACATTTCTGTTGAAGAAAATCCTGTTATTCAAACTCTTAAATTTGAAGGTATAAAAAATAAAAGACTTATAAAACTTTTAAATGAACAAGTTGAAATGAGAGAAAAGAATTCTTTTATTGAGAACAAAGTTAAAAGTGATGAAGAAAAAATTATAAATATATTAAGAACTAACGGTTATTATTTTTCAAAAGTAATACCTAAATTAAAAAATAACCCAAATAATACTGTTGATTTAATTTTTGAAATTGAACTTGGAGACAAAGCATATATTAAGAAAATTAGATTTATTGGAGATAAAAAAATTAAAGAAAATAAACTAAAAAAAATTATTATTTCAGAAGAAGCAAAATTTTGGAAGTTTATAAGTTCTAGAAAATTTTTAGATTTAAATAGAATAAATTTAGATGAAAAATTATTATATAATTATTATAGAAATAAAGGATATTATAATGTATCTGTTGAAAGTTCTTCAGCTAAAGTAATTGACGAGTCGAATTTTGAGTTAATTTTTAATATTAATGCTGGTAATAAATACTATTTTGGAAATATAGATCTAATTTTACCAGAAGATTATTCTCAAGAAAGTTTTAAAAAAATAATTGACGTCCAAAATAGTCTAGAAGGAAAAATCTATTCACTAGATAAAATCAAGCAGATACTTAACAAGATAGACGAAATTGCACTTACAAAAGAATTTGAATTTATAAATGCCAAATATCAAGAAGAAATAATTGATAATAAAATTAATCTATTAATAAAATTAGAAGAAAGTAAAAAATTTTACGTAGAAAGAATAAATATTTTTGGTAATTATATAACTGAAGAAAGTGTTATTAGAAATTCATTATTAGTTGATGAAGGCGATGCTTTTAATGAAATTTTAGTTAATAAATCCATAAATGAAGTAAAATCAAAAAGACTGTTTAAAAAAGTTGAAAAGACAATTGCAAGTGGATCGTCTGATGAATTTAAAATTATTAATATTAATGTTGAGGAACAACCTACTGGTGAAATATTTGCAGGAGCAGGAACTGGTACAAGTGGTTCGTCGGTATCCTTTGGGATCAAAGAAAATAACTATTTAGGAAAGGGTATAAAAGTTGATACTAATGCATCGATAAGCGATACTTCACTCTTGGGAAGACTTACAATAAATAATCCAAACTACAATAACAGTGACAAAAGTTTAATAACTAGTATTGAGGCTACACAAATTGATCAAATGACAAAGTTTGGTTATAAATCAAGTAAAACTGGTTTTTCAATAGGTACTTTATTTGAACAATACGAAGACATTTACTTTTCTCCGTCTATATCTAATTATTTAGAGACATTAAAAACATCTGAAACAGCGTCAGCTGCTAAAAAGAAACAAAAAGGTGATTATTTTGATAGTAGCTTTAAATATGGTTTAACGTTAAACAAATTAAATCAAAATTTTCAACCTTCTTCAGGTTTTAAAAGCGCTTTTCATCAAACATTACCTATATATTCAGATGATCTAAGTATTATTAATAAATATGATTTTGCTAAATATTATTCTCCAAATGAAAATGCTATTTTATCCTTTAGGTTTTTAGCTCAATCTGTAAATTCTTTATCTGGAGATGATGTAAGAATTTCAAAAAGAATATATTTGCCAAGTAAAAGATTAAAAGGATTTGAATTTGGTAAAGTTGGACCTAAAGATGGTCAAGATTATATAGGTGGTAATTATGCAACTGCATTAAATTTTGCAACCACTTTACCTGGTTTATTTAAAGATTTAGAGTCTATAGATTTTAGTTTTTTTATTGATGCAGGAAATGTATGGGGAGTTGACTATAGCAGTACTATAGATGATAGTAGTAAAATCAGATCATCAACCGGTCTTGCTGTAGATTGGCTAACTCCGATTGGTCCTTTAAGTTTTTCGTTTGCACAGCCATTGACTAAATCAAATAGTGATAAAACAGAAGTGTTTAGATTTGATATAGGTACAACCTTTTAATGAAAAAATATTTTTTAATATTTTTTTTTTTAATTTTTTGTGTAAATTCTTTTGCTCAAGAAAAAATAGTATATTTAGATGTCAATTATATTATTTCAGAGTCTGAAGCAGGTAAATATATTAATAAAGAGCTTAAAAAAATTAATGATAAAAACATAGAAGAATTTAAAAAAGTAGAAAATTCAATCAAGTCAGAAGAAGAGAATTTACTAAAACAAAAAAATTTAATTAAAGAAGAAGAATTTAACAAAAAAGCTAATGAACTACGAGACAAATATAAATCCTATCAAGAATTAAAAAACATTAAAAATAATGATTTAAAAAAATTAAGAGATGATGCTGGAAATAAAATTTTAAATATTATAAATGAAATTTTATCCAAATATTCTACTGAAAATAAAATTTCCTTAGTTTTAGAAAAAAAAAAATGTTATAATTGGGAAGTCAAATTTGGATATTTCAGATAATATTTTAAATTTATTAAATGATAAAATAAAAAAAGTTGAAATAAAAAATGAGTGATAAATTAAATAAAAATCAAATTATCGAATTATTACCTCATAGAGAACCTATGCTTTTAATAGATGAGCTTATAAATATTAAGAAACTTTTTTCTGCAACGGCAATAGTTAATGTAAAAAAAGATAGTTTTTTTGTTCAAGGTCATTTTCCAGGAAATCCAGTTATGCCTGGTGTTCTTATTGTAGAAGCTTTTGGACAAGCTGCAGCAGCTTTAACTGCTGCTGGAATAGACAAATCAGAATATGAAAATAAACTTGTTTTTTTGATGAGTATAGATAAAGCTAGATTTAGAAACCCAGTAATACCAGATTGCAGGTTAGAATTAAATATAGAAGCAATCAGGTCCCATGGTCGAGTCTGGAAATATAAGGGTGAAGCTTTTGTCGATGGTAAAAAAATGGCTGATGCTCTTTGGTCTGCAACAATTGTTGACAGGAAATAATTAGCAATAAATCTTGATAAGTAATTAATCTAAGTTTTGATATTAAACTTATTAATGAATAATCCATTTTTTAAAAATACAGGTCCTCATAGCTTAAATTTCTTACTGAAAAATTTAAACTTAAAAATCAAAGAACCTGACAAACAAGTATTTGATATTAAAGACCTTCATTCTTCACAACAAAACGATATTACTTTCTTTCACTCAAAAAAATATGTTGATCAAGCTCAAATTACAAAAGCATCATATTGTATAACTACAGAAAAACTTAAACCATACTTACCAAAAAAATGTATTTCTATAATTTCAAATAAAGTTTTATTGGATACAGCTCTAGTAACTAAAATTTTTTATCCTGAATCTGTTACAGATGATTTTGATAATACAGTAGAAGACATAAATAAAACAGACTTTAAAAAAAAAGTTAAGTTTGGCAAGAATGTTTTGATTGGTGAAAATGTAAAAATTGGATCAAATTGTCTAATTGGTCATAATTCAATAATAGAAAAAAATGTTTTCATAGGTGATAATTGTTCTATTGGTTCAAATGTTATTATAAGAAATTCCTTAATTAAAAATAACGTTCATATATTAGATGGCTGTGTAGTAGGTAAAAAAGGTTTTGGTTTTTTTCCAGATAAAAGTTCCAACTTTAGATATCCTCAAATAGGAGTAGTAATTATTAATGATAATGCAGAGATTGGCTGTGGCTCAACGATTGATCGTGGATCTTTATCAAATACTATAATTGGTAAAAATACTTATTTAGATAATCAAATTCATATTGCCCATAATGTTAAGATAGGTGAAAACTGCATTATAGCAGGTCAAGTAGGTTTCGCTGGAAGTTCTACATTAGGAAATAATGTAATGATAGGAGGACAAGCTGGTATTTCCGGTCATTTAAAAATTGGAAATAACGTTCAAATTGCTGGAGGAAGTGGAGTAATTAAAGATATACCGGATAATTCTAAAGTAATGGGGTATCCAGCTAAAAGTTTAAAAAATTTTTTAAGAGAAAATAAATGATTCACAAAACAGCTATAGTAGATAGTAAAGCTAAAGTATCAAGTTCAGCGCAAATAGGTGCATTTTCTATAATTGGCCCAGATGTTGAAATTGGTGATAACACTAAAGTCCATTCTCAAGTAAACATTTCAGGAAATACAAAAATAGGTAAAAATAATCAAATTTATCCTTTTGCTGCTATTGGTAATGATCCTCAAGATTTAAAATATAAAGGGGAACAAACTAAACTTGTAATTGGAAACAATAATAAAATAAGGGAATATGTAACAATTCATCCAGGAACAGCTGGTGGTGGAGGATTAACTAAAATTGGAGACAATTGTCTTTTTATGATTTCATCCCATGTTGCCCATGATTGTAATGTTGCAAATAATGTAATCATAGCAAACAATGTTCCATTAGGTGGTCATGTAACAATAGAAGATAATGTTGTTATCGGAGGAAACTCTGCAGTTCAACAATTTACAAGAATTGGACAAATGGCAATGATTGGTGGTATGACAGGTGTTTTACATGATGTTATTCCATACGGTCTATCAATAGGTAATAGAAATTTCCTACAAGGACTTAATTTAATTGGATTAAGAAGAGCAAATTTTGAAAATAAAGATATCTTAGGCCTTACAGAGGCATATAGAGAAATTTTTGCAACAAAAAATCTTAGAGAAAATTTAAATAAATTAAATGGCGAGTTTAAGGAAAATCCACTAGTAAAAAAAGTTATTGAATTTATAACAAAGGATAAAAAGAGATCTATTTGTACACCTTTTTCAAAGGAGTAAGATGATTGGTTTGATATTTGGAGATACTAGTTTTCCAATTGAAATTATTAAAAAAGTAAAAAAAAAGAGATTAAGTTATTTAATAATAGATTTATCTAAAGCAAAAAAATTTAAAAATCACAAAAGGTCCTTTCCAGTATCAATTGGTCAATTTGGTAAAATTATTAATATATTAAAAGGAAATAAGTGTAAAAAGGTATTATTTGCAGGAAAAGTAATAAAACCAAATTTTTCAAAACTAAAATTAGATTTAAAAGGTATATATTATTTACCGAGGATAATTAAAGCATCAAAATTAGGTGATGCAGCTATACTTAAGGAAATAATTAAGATTTTAAGTGAACAAAATATTAAAACTGTAAATTCTC
>MDSW01123098.1_pt1 | contig 13679 bp, 9 predicted proteins | sample 811171 | NCBI WGS metagenome assembly MDSW01 (sample SAMN05326641, study PRJNA326480) | marine metagenome | isolation source: seawater | place: Atlantic Ocean: North West | collected 2012 | reverse complement strand
GGTGGGAACACCAGTTCTCGTGCGGCGGCATGGCCAAGTGGTAAGGCAGAGGATTGCAAATCCTTTATCCCCAGTTCGAATCTGGGTGCCGCCTTTGAAAAAATTCCCAAGGTTGATGGGAGGTACTGCGTTCTTGGAGGTCTTTCATTGAACGACACCGGAGTCTCCTCAGTACAGCTGTATAGCCGTGATGCAGTCTCCCAGATTTCCCCTTCGAGATGTCGAAGTAGACTGCTCCTACATGGAAACCGTTCCATGTCTCTACTTAGCTAACTGCAAGTGCATGTCTGCCGACCTTTTTGGTGGCTTCGGTAATAATGATTTGCATTATATTTTGGTTCGCTTCTCTCTAGAAAGTTTATCTTAAGAACCTGATCGAATGATTGAAGCTTCTTTTAGTTAATAAGCTGAAGGCTCAACGTCATCGAAATAAAACCGATAAGCTGTTTTCTTTTTGAAGGTTGCAATGATCTTGAAATCTACTGATAAATATTCTTATAAGTCTGCTCGTTCGATGAATGGGGAGAGATTACAGCCAACTACACATCGATAGGCTTAGTCTGCCCCAAAAGTTTGTCGCTTTAAAGCATAAGGAACCCAACGAAGTGTTTTTGCTTACTTGGATTAGTCAGACCATATCTTCCAATAAGGCAGTGGGGGCAACTTTTGCGCCTGCGATGCACCGACTTCTGTATAAATTGTTTGATAAGCTTTTTAGATAGCACTTACTGCCAAATTCTAGGCCAGTGAAGTAGCTTTTTTGATAAGGTATGGGAAATTATCAGGATAGAAGCCAGAGATGAATGGGCTTTTTATAGAATTCGTAGATATTTCTTGTTTAACAAGTTTTAGAAAATCACTCCACTCTTGAGTGGGATCATACATTCGCTTGTAGAGAGAGAGCTCAGGCCACATAATCTCCGGGAGATGATTATTCCTGACTAGATTGGAATCATCCGAAATTATATATTTGAAGATACAAGCGCCTTTAGGCTCAGTGGTGTTGGTCCTGTGGAAACGTGCTGGATCAAGCAACAATATATCTCCTACACTAATAAGAGGCGTTGAGATATGATCATTTTCAATGGAGATGACATCGCGCTCTTCTATTTTTGAATTAAGGTAGTCTACAAAAACATAAGTGTCATCTTCGGTTTCAACTGAGTGATAAGTCGTATCGGCTGATGGTGAGTTGATCTCATGAATGAAGCCAAGGGGATTTGATATTTGATCTGGTTCGAGAAGAATCCAGGCGTTAACAGCAGACTTGAAAAGATAGAGCTCTGTATCGACGTGCCAAGGTGTAGAGAAGGATGTGCTTGTATGAAAAAAGAAATCATTAAGATAAAAAGGAGTAAGTCCTAAAGCTTCAGAAATAAGCTTTGAGATTTTCTGGTGAATCGGGCTGTCTAGCAGGTCAATAAATGCATAACAAGGCAATTGGCTTTTGGAGGCATGCTGTGAATAGATTGATCGGATTGACTGTATTTCTTCTGTTGACAAAACACCTTTGAGATGAATAAATGGCTGCGTTAATTGAGTCACAATTTCAATAGCAAGGTATTAATTACTATTATTCTACGCCAGCAGGGTGGCCATGATGCTTGTAGACGCCAACAATTAACCAGTTGTTATGCTGCCAACACAAAATTAAAACCATTAAAGTGATCTAAACGCTCCAAGGGGGTCGAGTGTGCCTGACCTCTTTATATAATAAGCAGATCTAAATAATTTTTTAATTTGCAATAGCTCTGTACAAGGTACTTTTTCGTCCCCCTATTATCTCCTGCAGATTATACAGATGAATTACCAATTGCTTCTTTAAAGCCTATTTTCAGATGTGGTCGCTTAAGCAACAAGGTGATGATACAGTCATATCGTTAGCTGCATCTTCTACTCCAATAAAACGTTGCTGTACAAATTCCTGCGAACAAAGAAAATTATAATTATTCAGCGGTCATCGAATTCATTTATTAAACATTAACATCTGAGGCTTCAAAGGTAAACTTAGCTTTTTTATTCTGTTAGAGCACTATGGCGTTATTTGTACGGTGATGTCTTGACTGAAATCTTATCATTCTGATTATTCTGAGCATCCGAATTGGAGCCTTTACTGTCAACTGGCGTGATAAACCAATTCAAAATGGAATATTCAATTTTAGGAGCGACTCTATACATAACAATATTCTGCCAAGGCTTAAAGTGGTGTTCTCAGAATACAAGAGAGGATTTTTGAGGCTTAGATGTTTGAGCAATATGAACACTGTAGTGTACTCGGAAATCAAATAGAATGCGAAAATTAACTTTTGGTTGAATATAGTCCTTACCTAGAGAACTTATTCTTTTGTATTACTAGTTAAATAAATAAGCCCATCTCTCTTGAGATTCCGGTGGAAACCTGAACCAGATAACTTTAGCCCTACAGAGCTAATAAGCTTTTGTGATTTATCATTGTCAAAATCTACAAAAGCTGCATAGTTAGATGAAGAGAATTGTTGTGTAGCGAGTGCGATCCCTTCTTTCGCGAACCCATGACCTCGAAACTTTTTTCTAATATAAATGCTTAATTCAGGAATATCGAGGCCAGAACTCTTGCATAATATGCCACTAAAGCCAATTGGTTCTCTATTTTCTTTTATAAAGAGAACTCTTAATCCGTCATCTCTTACATTTGAAATCCTTACTAAATTCATCAAGCGGTTGCTAATTGTGATTTGTGAAAAATTAATCCTTCTATCGGTCAAAGTCTCTGATTCACGTGGTTGCATGAATTTCAAAAACAATGGATCAAAGAATATTTCCTGTAAAAGAGCGAAATCAACTTCACTATCTTCAAAGCATCTAAGGCCTGACCTTTCCATATTTAAAAAGAAGTCTTCAAGACATAGTAGCCTAGTTGGCTCATCGCAATTGGCACCGTCACTGCTTATAGTAAAAACCTACTTCATATATCTATTCTCCCCTTGTCCCATAGTGCTCTCCTCGCAACTGTATCCATGCTCGTTCTAAACTATGCGAGCAAGAATCTCGGCCTTGTTATGATAAAAAATATGATAAGATTTTCCTGATGTAGAAGTTCATGCTCTGTAAAGAGATTGAACACTTTGTATTCACTAATTTTCACTCTACTTTAATTCAATTGTCTTTCGATTATTGGTTCTGCTTCCCATACGCAATAGTGGTTTGCATTTTGTGCACATCCTCCGGTTTCTCTGGAAGTATATTATTTCAACCTCTCTTTTATTTTTTTCTAAGAATACCTTTGCCTCAGTCAATTGCAACTGGAATTGCAACTGAGACAATCGGTATGACATGGGGAGCTACTAATTACATACTTAGTAAGCATAAAGGTAAAGCCATTGATTTCAAAGCCTTTCGAGCTGTAGTTCCATTTACGACCCTAGGTGTCTTTGTCGGACTATTCTTATTTGTATACGCACCTATGCCAATTCTTAGGTTTATTGTAGGTTTTGTTATTGCATCCATCGCACTTTATCAAATTTGGCTTGCTGGTGAAAATAAACTTGGCACAAAAAAGAGGGCTAACCTTGTAATTCTCACCAAAAATCATAACAGAATCTATCAATTTTTTTCAGGTACCTTCTCCGCCACTACTGGAACGGGTGTTGCAGAAATGAGTCAGCCTATGCTGGAAGAAAAAGCTGGTTTGATGACATTGAGGGCAAATGCAACGGCAATACTTCTCGAAGCATGTGCAGATTGGATAATTACCGCTACAAATTTAAAATTAGGAAATCTTCGATTTGACATTTTGATATTTACTGTATCTGGTGTTCTGATAGGAGGTGTGATAGGACCGAGATTAGCCAAATATTTGAACCCGAGAATTATGAAAATAATTTTTGGAATTTCAGTTACTACAATCGGATTTATATATATTGTGACATCGTGGAATGATCTTTTGGAAATGCTAAAAAACTGATGACGTACAAGGATAAGAGCGTGCTGCCCAAAGAAAATTGAGTAACACGCTCTTCGTTGGTTTTTAAGAAACTTTTTCCTTCCGTTGCTCCGTAATTACAGCATGCATTTTGAAAGAGCGTCGAAGCATTGCACGAAGGGGCTGAAGATGTAATTCCTCATCATCCCAAGTCGATTCCAAATTCTCAAGAAGATGTAGCTCTTCTTTGATACCAAATGAACTATCGTAAGACCTAATGACTGGGTGGATAAAGATACTTTTCTCAGGAGATTCTGGAGTAGCTTCCAAAACATACGTAAATGCGTCTTCGCCGCCTCTACAGCCGAAATTGAATGTAAAAGTCAAAATCTCTTCGGCCTTAAACTTTTTACTCAATAAACCTAAAGGGTAATCTTTGTAATATGTAAAATTGCCAGTAGCCTTATCATATTTAATCACATCGCACAACTCGTTATACATTTGGTAAATAGAGGAGCAGGTATTCATCCTGGAAGACATATATTCTGCCAGATCCGATATATTATATTGTGAGAGTTTTGTAGATGGATAAGGAATTCCAAAAGATTTTTCAGCAATTAAATCCACAAGGGTTTTGATGGAATATCTAAAACCGTGAATAAAACCACCAGCATTTTTCCTGAAATTAACTGTTTGCATCGGGGCTCCAATGGCGTACATATTTTCAACACCTGAGTACTGCCAGTCAGCATTTACCTTTGGAAATTTCCCTCTTAATGCAGGACGCGCATCAATCTGTACTGGAACTGTATCAGGGTCAAACATATTAATATCTACGTACTTAAAACCAGTACAAGCAATAATGTTGTCATAGTAGATTGTATTTACAGGATCTTCAGGGGTTAGTGAAAATGCAAAATCAACTTTAAAACGACCTTTCTCGCAACTCGGATCATAATCAATATTTGTGATCGACCCGTTAAGGATTGCATGTTGAGACTTTAATTGATACATGTCAAGTAAGTTATTTCTAACGGCACGCAAATCACCTACATAGTGAGTATTCCATGCAAATTGAATCTGCCTTGGACTTACAAAATGCAAAATGCTTGCAGTATTGGCTAAGTATTCACCACATTCAAATGCGGAATTACCTTTTCCAAGTATGAGCACTCGTTTATTTTCAAACAATTTCTTGTCAAGTGATACATTTTCGTAGGTCTCAATTTCTGGTAGATCAATTCCAGGAATATTTGGGAACCAGGGCTTACCACCCATGCCTAAAAGGAGATACTTACATTCGTATACTGTTTGACCTGAAGTTACTTGGAATAGACCATTGGTTTTCCTGATGAAGCTTACCTCAGTATCATACTTGATATTTAAGTTGTGACTTACCACAACATCCTTGAGGTATTTTAAAAGGACATCGGCAGATGGATATAGCTCGTCGGTGTACTCGGTAAAAGGTTTCTGAAATGGAGATGTGGTTAACAAAGAGTTCCAATCATGCCTTAGGTTAAATTCAGCATTGTCACTGCCAGTAAATCTTTTATTAATGGAAATAAGACTTCGATGCCTCGGATAATTATTCCAGTGGGCGCCGACAGCATTAGTTCTCTCAAGAATTAGGTAGTCAAGATTCTTGTTTTGAAGCAGGATTCCTGCCTGAATGCCAGCAGGTCCGCCACCAACTATGAGGAAATCGTGATAAATAGCTTTCATGGATTGATCCATTGTGCTCACCATTTGTAAATTCACTTTAGCAAAACTTGACGGAAGCTGGGCTCAAGCTTCTCTTACTGTCGCTTTCCTTAGTTTAAAGCCCCGAATCTGAGCAAATCAACATAAAATGAATGCAAGGTGCCTGTTGAATTTGATTTACAAAGGTCTATGAGCAAAAGGCCATATTTATGTTGAAGTAAAATCGTTTGAGTTATTCCGTGATTTTTGATTGTAGACGAGTTTTTGAATTGCATTCGATAGTCGTTACCAGTCATCTAAAATGTATTTATACTCTACAGCATAAACTTTCATGGTCATGCATTTTTTATTAGAAGTTTATTGAATTTCAATGATCTTTATATTAATAATACATGAGAGCTCGAAAAAATAACGTCTAAATCTACACTAATCACTTTAGCATGACCTTGTTTTGTCTTGATTGTATCAGTCTCGCTACTAAAAGAATTAATACACAATGGCACTCTTTGAGTAAACGCTATAATAAAAGTTGCTATGCGGTTGCTTAGCAATTGAATTGAATTTCGCTCTAAGTAAAATGGTAAATGTTTGTACATCTGAGTCGATCAGATATTGAAAATATAAATGCCTTGAGAATTTTTAATAAAAGGTTCGGAGAAAATCAGAAAAATCCTCTCTACAATATTCAATTGATTCATACTCGTAGCCTCTTGCTCTTCCGGTCTGGCGCTTTTTAAAATCATCTATAGCTTCATGGAATTCAGAATTAATAGGTAAATCTAAAAAGTTAATTATGGTCATCATCACAGAACTTGGGTTGTTAACAAGTTCTTCAAAAGACACATGAAGAACTCTTGGATTGATGTCTCCCCTGCTTTGTCGATAAAATTCTGTTACCGCTTCTGCTTGCTTAACAAGCCATTTATACCATGAATCCCACCACTCAGGTGAATTCTTGAAGTTACTATTACCAGTTTTGGAAATAGTCGATAGAGTAAGTAAGGGCTTAAGTGAAGACAGGTAAGACTCAGGATGGCGAGTTATAATAATAAACTTTGAGCCATGAAACCTGTTTTTTAAATGCGATAACTTTTCATTCGAGGCTACTTCTTTTGACACGAATGTTGAGTATGGACTTTTAAGAATTGATAGAGAGTTTATGGAGTACTCATATATCCGTAAAAGATGAGATCTTAGAGAAAAGAATTTTTCCGATCTCTTTGAAAAAAGACTATAGTAATTTAATGTACCCGCTTCTGGTGAATGGAGGTATTGATAAGGATGATGTGCTACACGCTCTTCAAATAAAATTGCATCTTCCTCAAAGTCACCCATTACATTAGGGTGCATTTTTGAGACTGTAGACTGAATTTTTGATGCTGGCCAATAGTTTCTACGTGATAGACGACTTTTCAAACCAAATAACGACAAAAGTAGCTGAAATGTGACAGAAGGATACCGCCACTCAAGATGAGTGTGTCCATGAAGCTCTTTTGAGGATTTAATTAGTAGACGGTGTAGCAATGTAGATCCACTTCGGGGTGTGCCGCATATGAAAACTGGTGGCTTAAAGGGCCTGAAGAATCTGTAAACACCTAATAATGCAAAATCAATGGGTCCCAGTAAAATAACTACTGGACTGAAAATCAGTATGGAAACAAGATGTTTTAAAAGCTTAAGTTTTGATTTAATTGGAGTTCTAGACTTAAACAGACGCGAACCTAGGTAGTGTATTGATAAGGGATGTGGCAAGGGTAGATATAGCATGGCAAAAGCTAAATATGTAATGCAACAAGCGACTACGACAAAAGTAACCAAAAATTGCGACAAAGTCCTTGCACGCTGAAAAACTCAGGCTATGATAGCCGAAAATCTCAAGCCAATGAAAGAAATTCCTTCAAACATTAAGATGGTTTTAAAAGAAGCGAAGGATCTGATAGAAAAAGGTGGAGCTGAGTCGGCAGAGCAGGCTAGGGCGAAGCTGCTGGACGTTAGCGAAGCAAGCGAATATCCTATATATCACATGATGTTGGCTAAAGTTGCAAAAGAATTAAACCAGAAAGATACAGCACTGGCTCACCTCGAAAAATCCCTCGAATTTGATAAGCCAAGCATCCAAGCCATCCTTAGAGTCTCTGAAAGCCGCATCAAGGATGGAAATATCATTGAAGGTTTTGACCTTCTTATGAAGGGTAAGGCCTTAGTCCTAGAAGAAGGTAATGCAAAGTATGGATGCAGGGTTGCAACTCTTTTAATAAAAGCTGGCTATGCAGATGAGGCGATTGACATATTGAACCAATTGCAAAAATTAAATCCTAATGATCGAGAAGTTTCTTATACGTTAGGTCTTGCGCACAGGCAGAAAGGAAGTTCTGAACAATACGAAGCTGAAGCTCTCCGAGGTATTCAAAAATCTGAAGTTAAACATACCTTGAAGCAAAGAGTTCAGTTGGCCAAACACTATATGATGGAAAATAGTTATGGAAAGGCTCTTGGGCTTTTAGCCCCCATCAAAGATTTGGACGACGAGCAATTCAGTGATGATAAGATTCGAGAAATCGTTGCAATTATGACTGCAATTTGTTATGTCGAAGTGAATTCTGCTGATATTGCCAAAGAGCTTATTGTGTCAGTTAAGAATCAATCAGGAATCGGTGCTAACTATGTTTGGTGTAAAATACAGTTCGAGGAAGAGGAATATAATACAGCTGCTAAAACTGCTTCCGCCATCAAATTACTGGCAGAGAGACTGTTAGGCAAGATGGATCGTCAGAAGAAGAAAGCAGATGGATTGTTAAATAATCCAAGTTCTTCAATCAAGGATAGTCAACGAAAAAGACTTGAATCGGCAATGACTTCTGAAGCCCAAGGTATTCAGCAGATTACACAGGCATCGATAGATCCCACGAAGGAAAGCCTTAATCAGTTTCTCCAAATTGTACACACAGTTTGGTTGAACACCCTGCCGGGTTAATGCTCTTTCCTAATGTTTATTGTAAATCCAGATGTTGCTGTTACTGAAGTCGGCAAGGGTAGAGCTCTTGCTTACATAAAAGGCTCAGAATCAGCAATTACTTTAAGTCAAGTTGAATATTGGCTTTTTTTAGAAGTTGATGCTAATGCATTTACTAGCCCTGAAGCATTGGCAATTAAAACTGAATCAAGCTTGTCTTCCATTTTTGAAGCCATAAGCAGATTAAAAGATGAGAAAATCATATTTGATTCAATTGTTGAGTCTCGTGCGAAAAGCAAATTATCATTCCTTGAACGTGTCGATAAGTATTCATTTAAAGTTGGTTATGCAAATTCTCTCCCTTTAATTAGCTGGTATATCAATTCCTTGAATTGGCGTATCTTGGGGCTTAAGTTTTTCCCATATCTTATAATTATCTCTTTAGTTGCGACATATGGGTTCTATTTTTCATCTGTTAGGCCCTTGGGTAAAATCATAATAGATGATTTTTTCTATGCACCATCAATATATGAGGCTTTTTTAATATTCACGATTACAAATTTCTTGGCAGCAATCTATAAAATAGCTGTTGGAGCAGGAACGAAGTATGGCACGAAAACTCTTTATCTTAAGTTATTAGCTGGATTTAACCCGGTCTTCGATACTGATGAAGATGTCGGTTACACCAAACCTCTCAAGTGCAGCAGAAAAGAATATCTGTATTACGTCGCATCGCCTACAATATTAAGGATTTATATCTTGCTGCTATGTATCGCCTTGGTCTATATTATGTATCCATTTAGCGGTTCAATATCATCTCGATTATTGTCGATACTTTTTACAACTATAAATATATCATGGATGGCGTTCTTTTGGCAATTAATTCCTTCGCCTGGAACCTTATCAGTAAAGTTTTTGGAAATATATGGAATTATTCCTTTCAAGTATCTCGGCCCGTCTGTTAAGCGTGTAGTTTTACTGTTTGCCGGAAAAAATGTCGATCAAGACAAAAGGGAGACTTTAAAAAGTGCCGTATATTTGCTTATGACTGTATTTTTGATATTTTTTAAGGTTGTATTTTTGGGTTTCTGGGTCCTTCCTCAGATTTCAATTGGGATTCCGCATTTCTTAGGTCAGTGGACTTCTCAGATTGTAATTTTAGTTCTTGGTTTTCTTTCATTCAGATACTTAACTCATACAGTTCGGCCGAAGGGGGCAAGCAATCAAGATGTTGGCAAAGTAGTTGGTCAACAATTAAATCAGAGCATCGATAGATTTTTAAATAAATTGGGTCCAAAAAAAAGAATCGCTCTTATTGTTGCAGCAGTAATGTTATTTCCTTTCGGTTCATCTATTAGTGGAGTCGCGAGGGTGCAAGAAAATATGAGCTTACAGATCAATTCTTCAGAGTCAGAAATCTCATATGTAAGAACAATTTTTAAAAAGGGTCCTTCAGCAGTGCCAGTTTCAAAAGGTGAGACGATTTTAGAATTAACCTCTGAGGGCTTAGAACTTAGACTTAAACAACTCAACGAAAATCTTGTGGCTTTAGAGCAAGACGAGTTAATCCTTACTAATGAAAGAGATGCATTGCTTGAAGGCGGTAGTATATATGAGAATAGTAAAAATAAAACTGAAGATGTCCTTATTAGTGCTTCTTCAGTCCGTGCATTGACAAGTGAAAAACAATCTCTCCAACGGCAATTGGCTATACTAAAAAGTCAAGCTGAAACCTATGAATTATTAGCTACTCAAGGTATTGTCAGTAGAATTCAGTATCAAGATAAGCTTTTAGAGTATGAGATTGCTAAAGTTAATTATTCTGATGCTGCAAATAGCTTGGAGTCGGCTTTGGCTACCGGAAGAAAAGCATTAAGAGATGAAAAAGTTGAACAGACCCTAAAAATAGGTGAGGAGTTAAAATCAAAAACTAGCGAGCTAAGACAAGTAAGAGCTTCAATTGCCAAAGAAAATGCAGAACTCATTGATACAGAAGCCAGAATAAAGAATCTTACTGTGAAAGCCCCATTTGATTGTGTAGTGGCTAGCGATACCTCATTACTTGAAGGTAAAGCAATTGGTCTAGGAGACGAAATAATTTCAATAAAGGCTGTACCTACACAGAGGATAACTGTATCCATTCCAGAATACGATAGAAATGAGATTGCATTGGGTGATCCGGTTGAGATTAGGCTCTATTCAAAGATTTTTTCTAAGAATACTGGATACTTGTACGGCAATATAGATGCTGTCAGCCCAGCTTCGGAAATAGATAAAGATCAAGAGCAGATTGAAGTTAATGTTCTCGTTAATGAAAGTTTGTCAGATTCCATGATTGGAGCTACTGGTGTTGGTAAGATTCGATCAGGTTATACTTGTTTGCTTGTCAATCTAATAAAACCCTTGGCGAGATTTGTAGAAGTTGATATGTGGCAGTATGTACCTTGATTCTACGGAGTTTTAACGAGTGTCTATTGTTAATTGGTTGCCAGATGAACTCCCGTTGGCATATATAAATCGAAGAAAAATATACAGTCGTTGTATTGGTTCTGAAACAGGATTTTACGAGATTAATATTGGCAATCAAAATCCAGATCATCTTCTCCTCTGGTTGCACGGAAGTGGTAATTCCTACAAAGAGATGATTATGTTAATCGGCCCCACTTATGTTAAACAAATGATCAAATCCAAGAATGAAGGTAAATCAGTTAGGGTGATTATTCCATATTGTCTGCCTGATTTGATGTGGATGAATACCTCAAGTCCCGTCTGGGGAATTGAAAATTATATTGTCGAAGAACTAATTCCTTCATTGTCCAAAGAATCAGGTATCAAACCTGGAACAAGGCATGAAATTCACGGATACAGCATGGGTGGCTATGCTGCACTTAGATTTGGTCTTAAATATAGTCATATCTTTGAGAAGGTTGTTGCTGTGGGTGCAGGCCCTTTGGCTGATCAGCTTAGTGATAATGTCAAAGGTGATAAAGGTTTTAAGGAGGAGATCCTCAGGGTTGTATACGGAAATAATGAGCGTCTATATAATCGTTCTCTTCCGTATTCACAAGCTATACTTTATCAAGACTTAATTGTTCAAAGAGGCCTCAATATCAATATTATCATTGGTGAGCATGATGAAGCAATTCACGATAATCTTAGGCTCAGCAAACGTCTAAAGCAATTAGGTATTGACGTTAATTTGTCTGTTCTAGAAGATTGCTCTCATCCTCTTCGTGACTATATCAAGAAACATCCCCTATGCTAGCCAAAGTCTTCAATTACTGATTGTAATGACTATACTTTGCTTTTATTTAGTAGCACATTTTGTTTCAATGAGATTTGAAAGACCTCTGATGGTTTGATGTTTATAAAGGTCTGTCGGAGTAAGATGAATTCCATTATTTTTGCAGCTAGATAGCAATTGAATTGCTTGGATGGAGTCACCTCCAATAGCGAAAAATTTTGAATTGACGGAAATCTTCTCTAGTTTTAGAACTGCTTTCCATATACCTAACATCAATCTCTCTGTCTCTGAATTTGGTTCAACTATTTCTTCGACAGAGGAGGCTTTTGATATATCCGGGAGAGACTTATAATCTACTTTACCATTTGATGTTGTTGGCATTGTTTTAACCGCAATTATATGAGTTGGTACCATGTACGGTGGAAGTTTTTCTTCGAGATAGCTCTGCAGGTTTGTATCGTCATTAGATGATGATGTCGTATAATATAGGCATAATACTTTTCTGTTGCTTGCATCATTTTTTGCTGTACAAACAGCACCACTGACTTCCGGGTGCTCACAAGCGGCCACTTCGATTTCTCCGGGCTCTATCCGATACCCCCGTATTTTTAATTGATAATCAGTTCTACCAACAAAGTGAAGTACTCCAAACCTATCATAATAGGCTTGATCTCCAGTGAGATAGTACTTATATGGTGATGATACCAGTGGTATTGCCTCAATAAATCGATCTTTCGTCTTTTGAGGTTCGTTGAGGTAGCCATTGGTGACCTGCGGCCCTGTCATGGCAAGTTGTCCAATAACATAAGCAGGACATATTTGATTTGAGTGATTAAGAATATATGCTTTCATGTTGGCCAGTGGCCGCCCCAATGGGGGCTTCTTTTTCAGATTCCAATTGACAGCAATTGTGTCGCCAATAGTCGTTTCTGTAGCACCATGCCCCGTAATAATTGTTCTTTTTGACCCCCAAACTTCTGCAGTAGATGCAGGTAGTGCTTCACCTGCGGTAACCAATACATTCAGCTTTGTTAATTGCTCAGAGTACATCGGATCAAGCACTTGAAGCACCGAGGGTGGAATACCAACATGCGTGATTTCATATGTCTTTAATAACCTAAGAAGTTCATCTGGATTGCGCAAAAGATCTTTAGATGTGAAATAAAGTTGACTTCCTGCGAGCAGTGCACGAGTCTGTTCTCCAATTCCTGCATCAAAATAAAATCCAAGTGTCGATAAGACACGTGAGTTCTTCGTTAGCTTAAAGTGTTCAGAATGAGAATGAAATAGTGAGATTAAGTTGAAGTGTGATACACAGACGCCTTTTGGTGTTCCAGTTGAACCTGAGGTGAAGCATACGTAGCATATCGCTTCTGATTTAGACTGATCATGGATATCGTTGACATCTGTTGTGCTTGAATTAAATGAATGTGTATTAATATTGAGTATTTGTTTTACTTCTATGTTTTGTTCAGCGGTTTTTTGATCACAAATCAGCAATGATGCACTGGAGGCCTTAATAATGGATTGCTTTCGGGCTATAGGTGCATTGGGATCAATTGGCACGAAGCTTAGGCCAAGACTAGAGATTGCGAGGACAATCGAGATTTGGTGTGCACTTTTTGGGACACAAATACAAATATGGTTTGATGTTGATGTGTCCTGCTTGTGTAGTATCGATATATAGTGTTTTGTCAGTTTGACAATATCATTGCGCGTCCAAGTTGCTTCATTATCATTAATACATGGGCTGTATGGATCTTCCTTTTCAAGTTGAAGAAATCTACTGACTAATGTATTTGATTTATATGGATTCTGTCGGCTTGTATTGTTCCAATTGAGAGCTACGCGGTTGAACTCTCGTGCGGGTAGCATTG
>MDSW01076745.1_pt1 | contig 13679 bp, 10 predicted proteins | sample 811171 | NCBI WGS metagenome assembly MDSW01 (sample SAMN05326641, study PRJNA326480) | marine metagenome | isolation source: seawater | place: Atlantic Ocean: North West | collected 2012 | reverse complement strand
TTAAAGCGCACCAGATTACCCAGAAATGATTTAGTTTGACACTGCCTCATTTCCGGTGCATCTGGTGTGCGGCATTGTGATGCGCATGATCCTTTCCGCGATGGTCTTGACTCGAGCGACTTGAATCTTGCATCTTGCCCATCAGGGAGGATTTTTTTAAGGTTTTAGGGTGGTTTTTAGGGCGGGACCTGATGATTTTGCCCTCCTCTAACCAGAACTGACTGACACATGAGGGAGGCCCAAATCGAGTTCAAAACGTACTCGATCTCAGGAATTCTCAAAACAAAAGTTCCGTGGACCAAAGAGTCGAGAAAATTTAAACCGTCGAGTTTTGAGTTGCCAAAACTTCTGCTGGTTTCGTGGAAACCTCGTCCCGGACTTGACGCGTGCCTTGACGCGTGGAGCGCAAGTATCCGTCACATCTACCGGAACTATTCCTTCCTTGAACTCGAAGGTCAGTGGCTACATGAGGGTCATCTCGCTATGCAGCTCTGCTCATGGGGTGCGCATGTGCGGCCGTCACTCTTCCAAAGCGGCCGAGGCACTGAGAAAGGGAGCAAGGTTCAGACCAAGAGTGTTTTCACATGCTAACGTCATCAGGGCATCACAAAAGCCTGCAGGTGCGCTTGAAATAGGAGGACATGAGCACACGGTCACCGTTCATGGATCCAACAATTTCCTCCCGAAACTCCATCCATGAAGTCTGGGTCGAAATTGTATCAAACGTGTATAGATGTATCCCCGTCCATTCGTGGTGAACGTTTTCACGTCTCTTATCTCAACCCCTCCGCTCTTCCTAATTTATGCTCTGGGAACCAGACGGCACAGAAAGCTTGCGCGCGACTGTTAAATCCGCGTTTATTGAGGCGGCGGCCTTGGTCTTACCGACTGAGATGCAAATTGATGTGAACGTCACGGAGTGCTCCAATTCGAAGCTAGGTGACTATCAGGTACGACGAGGGCTACAGTGCCACATGCCGAACACTTTCACTTGTGTGACTCCTGCTCTCTCTTTTGTGCACCACAGTGCAACAGCGCGATGCAAATGTTCGCGGAGCTGAAAAAACAGGGAGACACGAAGTATTCCAATCCACGCTCACTTGCGGATGCAATCGTTGAGGTAAAGATGACCGTGCGCGCACTCACACGGCGTTAAAAAAGAGAAATATTTGATCCACCATGCGCTGATATTCTAAGCTCAAACGTCGTCATAGGCCTTGCCCGGAAAGGGGAATCTCTTCGCTACTACCTCGGTCGCTGGTCCAGGTTTCATCAATGTCACTTTCACGCCCTCACTTCTGGCTCAACAAGTTTGCGATGTGGTGCAGAATGCAGTAGGTATGATCATTCGCACTGCCTCAACACATTTCCGAACACAAGCTTTGCACTTTGACCCAATTTCTATCTTGTCTCTCATCACTTTTTCACGCTTCATCCCATCAGAGGGAAGAGCTGCTTCGCCGAAACTGTCTGCTTATGCTTCTCAGCGTGCTATCGTTGACTACTCGTCTCCGAACATCGCAAAGGTGCGAGTCTGTTTGCTGTGACCATGCTCTGGCAAAGATTAAATAACATATTTTTGGGGCAACAGGAGATGCACGTAGGTCACCTCAGAAGCACAATAATTGGAGAAACAATCTGTCGAGCCCTGGAGTCGGTCGGAGTGGAGATCATACGGTGAGTCACATCACAATCATCTTTCTCTCTCTACGAAACAACCCTCCAAAATTTTATCTCAGGCGAGGAACTGAACATAACATGTTTGGAATAATAGGCTAAACCACGTTGGTGACTGGGGAACCCAGTTTGGCATGCTTTTGACTCATCTTCATGACATGACAGCGTCTGAATATGAGATACGTAATCTTCAAGACTTTTACAAGGTAACTGGACAAAGGTTCAAGCCACTTTTCATCAGAGTCGCATTCACAGCAGCTACTCACCTATAGAATTTTGTTGCAGGAGTCGAAGGTCCGGTTCGATACTGAAGAAAATTTCAAGGTGCGGATCCCCTCCACATGGCCTTGAACGCTTCGAACTCTGCATACACGATCGATGATTTATTGACGCTTTTGTCACCTGCAGTTACGTTCGCAAGCAGCAGTCGTGCAGCTGCAAGCTGGTGATGAAGAATTAATCGATAAGTGGAAAGATATTTGCGAGGTAAGTTGATTCCCAATCCTACACAGCTTTTTGGAAAAAGCCGCCCTCACTTGCTTTCATAAAAATCTCTCACCTCTCTCATCACAACACCGCTATTGAACGCAGATAAGCCGTCGTGAATTTGAGGAGATCTACGATTTGCTAGGCATCGGAATTCTAGAAAGAGGTGAAAGTTTTTACAACCACATGATTCCCAATGTCCTTGAGGATCTCATGAAGAAGGGTATTGCTGTTGAGAGTGATGGTGCCCTTTGTATATTCCAGGACAAGGATGGACCACCTCTTATTTGCAGGAAGAGCGATGGCGGATTCAATTACGCGTCAACTGACCTAGCAGCTATGCGACAGCGAATTTCTGAGGAAGGAGCCGACTGGATAATCTACGTCACAGACATGGGCCAGAGCAGACACTTTGAGGCAGTATTTGACGCGGCTTTACGTGCAGGATGGCTCAACTCTGATCAAGAGGGATCACATGTTCGTCTCAGTCATGTTGGTTTTGGGTTGGTCATGGGAGATGATGGAAAACGCTTTCGAACTCGATCAGGAGACACTGTACCCTTAAAATCTCTGTTACTTGAAGCGCAGTCCAGGTGTCTTGAGAGCTTGCGTGACAGAGACAGCGGTCTCAGCTCTGATGAGCTTGAGGAAGCAGCACGAATCATGGGAATTGGGGCGGTGAAGTATGCTGACCTACAAAACAATCGCTTGACAAACTATACATTTTCATACAATCGCATGCTCGACTTGAAGGGAAACACTGCTGTGTACCTGCTTTACACACACGCTAGGATTTCTTCAATTCTTGATCGCGCTGGAGACAAGAGATATGAAACCTTCCCTGCAGATGATTTGGTCCTGTTAGACGAGAAAGAGAGATTGCTCGCACTAGCGATTCTTAAGTTCCCTGACGCAATCGAGTCCACCGTGCAGGACCTTCTTCCCTCACGACTCTGTGATTACACGTACCAACTCTGCGTCTCGTTCAACGAGTTTTATGGTACGTGCAAAGTTGTTGGTACTGACCAAGAAACGTCTCGATTGATTCTTTGTCATGCCACTGCCCTTTGCTTGAGGCAATCGTTTCATATTTTGGGCATCGAGCCGCTTTATCGTCTGTGAGCACAGGAGCGTGCTGCAAGTGCTCTGTGGAAAAGAGAAAGAGGCTCGAGGCATCGATCGTTTGAGAGCTGCCTTTTTTTCCCCCTTTCACACTTGCAACAATCCAGATCATACTTTCGAAAGCACAAAGTATTGCTGCTGGCAACCTTTGTTGTTGCAGGATGGCGCAGCTCTAGCTTGCACAATGCTCGCAACCGCTATGATAAGCGCAGCTTTTGCCCCTCCTTCGTCCACAGATCCGCCAAAACGTCTAGCGGTAGGGATGCCTGAGATATCTTGCACCGCTATTGTCGTAGACTCAAGCAGTGATTCCAGATAATTCAAGCGTGTTGTCGAGGCTTCAAGATGAATTCACGAAGTGTCAGAATCTCGATCTTGAGTCGGATGATCTCCTGAACACCAAAGGCATGAATGGTCCCGTGAGAGTTGACTGCCAAAGCTTTCGACAACTCCCAAGCTCGTTCACGACTCTGTTCACATCAGGGAGCACTGGTGACCTAAAGGATGACTCATCTCGCGCAGTGCTCTTGCATACCGCCAAGTTGAGAAGAGCACTGCACATGGCGTCCAGAACGACTCGATTGTGCTCGTCACCTCCCCGTGCATGTTCGATCCGCTCTTGGCCTTCATTCATCGTGGACGCAACTGTAATCATTTCTTCCCGCAACCGCAATATTCACATCACTTTGTTGATGCATCTCCGAATCGTGCGCGACGCATTTGCTCACAACACTCACACTGCTCCAGACAGTTCCCACGCCGCTGTCTTCCCCATTGTCGCAAAGTACTATTGCTCTTGGGGGCGAGTCATCCCGAAGTCCATCGCAGCTATCTGGCTGAACCAGGTGGCATTGCTCAGGCCTGCATGATCATCGGCGTGTGAAAACACGGGCTTGGGGCGGAGTTTTGGTTTGTTTTATCTGGCAGCTTTTTCAGGATCTGGGATGGAAAGGATTACTCTGAAATCGATTGGGCTACAAGAACTTGTACTTGTAGACTACAAGTAGTAGTCTACGTACCTTCGAAGGTATGTAGTCTAGTCTACAAATTATTCTTTCCGGTATAGGACATATATTTGCGAAAAAACAGCATATTAATACTCGTAATAATACAGGATAGCATTCTCTATTTGAAAGATTGAAAAAAGCTACAAGTACTCGTAATAATAGCATTCTCTATTTGAAAGATTGAAAAAGCTGTCACCAAACATCTTTGTAGTATCTGCCCGTGTCAGCGAGTCTCTTCATGATTTCCTCGGCTTCATGACTAGCATATCCTCCCTCTGTCATTAATATGCTGTGTAGCGCACGATGGACATCACGAGCCATCCCCTTGGCATCACCACAAACGTAAATCTTCCCTTCGTTTGCACCGACAGAGCCTTTCATTATGTCATATATTTCTTTAGCTGCAAGCATGAGCTTGTCTTGCACATACACCTTATGCCCTGATACTTTGCGGCTGAAGGCCAAGTTAAGTGAGGTCAGATTTCCTTCAGAGAGAGCAGCTTCAATCTCTTCCTGATAAATGTAATCCTGTTCTTCGTGGCGGCAACCAAAAAATAGGTACGCAGGCCCAAGGGAAGCACCAGACTTTGCCAGTGCTGCGCGTTCCTGAAGGAAGCCTCTGAAGGGAGCATATCCCGTACCGGGTCCTATCATGACAATAGGCACAGTCGGGTCGCTTGGCAACTTAAATGTACTCGACCGCACAAACACTGGAACTCGAATGTGCTTCAACTTGGCGATCATTTCGCCACCATCGGGATCGCAACTCTCAGGAACAAAACGCGATAAATATGTTGAGGTGACGCCCTCGTGTAGCCTTCCAGTTGGAGTATTCCCTTTGACAACAGCCACCGTCGCACTTATAACATCAGGGTTATCCAAAGGACTGGAAGATATCGAGTAGTATCGAGGTGCCAGTCGAGGGCTCACAGCTCCAAAGAAAAGACCAAGAGAAGGCACCGCAGACGGAAATGCTTCAAGTACCTCAAGAAGTGATCGAGCTGGGTCTACGATGTATGCAGCGTACTCTTGCTTTCCTGAAGCCGACGCGAGATGTTTCAGCTGCTGCTTCTCTTCAGGATGCTTCGCGACAGAGGAAAGCGCTGTAAGTGCCATCTTTCTTGGTGGGCTCAGCAGGTCCGCATATTTTGCCAAGGCAGTGCCGAGCGAGCAAGGTGTGGGAAATGGCAGTGCGAGGGATGTGGCAGCATCTTCTGGAAGAGAAAGAGCGAACGTGTGGTCCAGTGGAAGTTGCAGACTTGCAGCAGCCCGTTGAACAACGGCAGGATCATTCTCTGCATATACTCCAAGGTGGTCACCGTGCCGATAACTGATTTCTGTTCCTTTGATATCAAACTCAATGTGCACACAACTGCGATCTGAAGCGCTGCTGTGAAGCTCCCGAGCACGAGCGACGGAGGCAGCATACGGTGCTGCCTGAGTGGTGTTGCCGTTTGGTCGCTTTGACAACGCGGAACATACTTCAAGTTCGCACGCGGCTCCACTCTCCTTCGAGGCTGCGGTAACTAGGTAGGATGCTACTTCATCTCTGCCTGTGATCCCTTCTGTGCTGATGTCATATCTTGCCTCCATTGCAACCCAAAGTGCCTCTCTCCAGCTCTGAAAATCATCTTCAAGGCTGGAGTCATCATCCCCCAAGTGTATCTTTAGAAGGGGAGTCGCTCCCAGTGCGTGCAATGACTCGTCAACCAACTTCGCGGCTGCATTGTAGTGCTCATATGAGCTATTGCCTAGGCCGAAGACAGAATACGTGAGCTTCTCGAGAAGATCGGGCATGCGGCCGTCTTCCGCAGCGTTGTGCACCCAGTGGACGAATTCAGCTGAAGAATCCGTGGGCTCGCCGTCCCCGTAGGTTGACTGAAGGAAAATGCGCAGAGTGCCGTTGCCTCCATGGGCGATGCTCTCGAGCAGCACATCCTCTGCAATGTCAGCCGTCAGATGCTCAAGGTCAGACGTTTGGACACATACTGCATTGCCATATCTCTGCTTAAGCTCTTGTTCCACTTCCCGCGCAAACCTTTCTGACGTGCCGGTCTGCGTACCGTAGTGCACCGCCACACGAACTTTCACCTGCGTGTCCGCCACGTCGACTACTCCACTCAGGATCCTAGCTTTACCACCTTCTCTCTGGCGCCACACCAAATTCAGAACAAACAGAGCTACTAGTGATATGAGCAAGATTGTCGCTGATGCTAGCGCAAGGGCGTCCAGAAACATCGCGATCAGATGCCGAGGTGTGCCTGCAACTTTGTCCACAGCACACGTGCCAGATAAGATAAGTACAAAGGTATAATATTAGACTAGTCTATCATATATATACTTTCGAAAGTATATATATATACAAGTACCTTCGTTCGAAGGTATATATATATACTTTCGAACGTATCGGGATTTAGGGTGCGGTAAGCGTGTTCTCGTGCAGAAAAGAGTGATATTACAGGTAGATATTTCTTCTATTTCCGGATTTACTGATATAGGTGAAACTGATATTCTGACAGAACGTATATTATATACAGTATACATAGACTATTATCATACTAATACTTTCGAAAGTACAAACTACTCGACCCTCGGATCTCAAAAATATCAACATGAGTGGCTTTGCTATCTTTCAAGATGACAATGGCCCATTCGTTATACAGACTGATATCACTGATAACGATCATGCTGTTCTTCAGAACAAGCAAGGTGAATCATTTCCTTTACCTGACTATGAGCTTGACTCCAACAAGCAGATTGTATTAACAAGCCAGACAGTGTATACCACTGCACCTCAAAATTGGGATCAGTACAATCCTGGTACTCCATTCATTTCTACTCCTCTCATGTCTGTCAAACCACCCTCCTGGGATGACGCAGTCAATGGTGTATACCAAGCTCAAGAACGCAAATCCATGCAACCCAAGGCTTACACTGTTCATGTATCAAGTGATGGTTTCCGTAAATTGATTTCCAAGATTGGTACCGGAAGTTCGATCATCGATCATGTACTCGTTCACAATATTCTCTCCACTTTGGACGCCACTACATATGTCAAAGATCGGGTTAAGATGGTCAACGAACTGAAGCATCAACTCAGGACCAAGCTTAATCTCAACAGCACTGCCTGCGATGCTCTCCAATCTTTCAATACCTGCACCAAAATCCTAACGGAACTCACATGTGCGTTACAAAATTGTTATCTCACCAATATCAAAGAAGTGTTAGACATTGCTCTCAAATATCCTGATGGGGAGGCTATCCTTTTGCCTCATGAAGTTCCTGAAAATATGTTCAACAATCCTCAATTCAACGAGCAAATCAGTGCCAAGCTTCTCGGTGACAACAACATCTACGACCACCGCAATCACATCTTCACACTCCATGAAGAACATATCAATGGTATCAAAGCTGTGTATGCCATCGAAAACAACCAGCTCTACTACATCACAAGAGATCTCATTCCAGAGGTCATGATGAAACAGCTTGAGATCGACTGCAAAGATCTTGCTCAGACTCAAGATGGTGTTAAGCTCATCCAGAAGCTCATCAAGCGTTATCGACAGAAAGTATCATAAATAATTTCAGTGTAAAATTATCCTGGGTTGAAGGTTTCAGATTTTGCGAGTCCATGGCACGATTGGCACTACTCCTGTCCTGAACCAACTTTTCATTCCGGAGACGAAAGCAGTTTATTTCGTATTTCTCGTCTGTAACCCCGCCTCTTCCAACAGTGCCTTCGTTTCCATTTCGTTCGACTTGTTGCGGATTCGCTGCAAGATATCGTTAACAGTGAACTTGTGACAATTGAATTGCTCCTTAAAACCGTTCACTTAAGGGAGGGCGGGGCTTGTGTCAGTCCGGAGTAATCCGGTGTGTCAAAGAGCGGAAGCATGGGCGGGGTTCGGACCGATCAATGTTCGCAGGCTGTAAAATGACTCACCGAATTCGACGGCAACAACTGGAGGAGCGTCATCCGAACGAACAGAGTGTTTCACGACGCAATCGGGATTGGAGTCGCGTGCCTTTGGTGCCAAACAACGCTTCAAGAACTCCCTGCGGTATCAGTAGATGTTAAAACTTCGAGCGAACTGGAACACCGAGTTAAGTTGCATGCACGCGCATGTTTAAATGCCACATGCGCACCTCGCCGCAGCAGAACGGGGGTCTGACGGAGTGAAATGTATGTTGACCTTGAGTTAAGCGGTCAAAGCGAAAAAACGTTGCGAGTGTCGTTAGCAAGCAGTTGAGGGCAGGAACGCGCAACGAAAACATGTATCTACCTTCGAGAGTTGACGTAAGGGCATCAGCGCAAGGTATAAGTCGTCGTCTGGCGGGCAGAAAGGTTTCGAGAGGACGAATCTGCACAAGCCGAGCGAACTTTCGTACCTTCAAAGACACTTTTCGTACCTCCGATATCATAATAATATTACAAAAGTATAATTATATAATAATATTATACCTTCATATATAGAGAGACTACTAGCTATATGTATATATATAGACTACTCGTTATGACTATACCTACCTATCGGAATTTACCAAAGCAGTATAAGTCGTAGAGTTCTCTGTGCAGGAAATTGTGTCGACGATTAGAAAAACTGTCTAAATATGGTGAAGCATATCAATCTGACAGCCTCCCTTGCTGTGCTAATTTTTGCTAAACTTTGTGAGCCAATAGTAGACTAGTCTATCATTATATCATGTGATATGATATCATTAAGTTTTTTCACCATGATTGAACTAATCAATTTGATTTTATGATAACTGTGAGAACAATCTGAAGAGGATTTTGAGTTGAAACCCAATGTTTCAGACCCGGAAGAAGGGCGCGAGAGCATTATGTAGTCTAGTAGTGAGCATTTTGTCCGAATGTTTTGAGATTTTCGATTATGACTGAAAATGCCATACCTGGTGCGCAAAAAATGCGATTAAAATTTTCCAGTTTCCTATCCGATATAGGATCCTATAGGATAGCTACGCATAGAACGAGTGTGAGTTTACGCATAGAACGAGTGAAGTGACAAAATAGCCTCCACTTCAACGCCTCCTCCGGGCGACTCTTGATGTCTAACTGGACGAGTTTTTCGCGCGCGCGTGTATGATTTCAAAGGCGATAACTCTCCCGCGCCGGTCGAAGGGAGCTCGTGACGTCACAGCGGTGGGTTTGCCCGCGAGGATACCGTAAAAGGTGAAGAATTCCACCGGTGGCGTCGGTTGAGAGGCGGACGGCGACGCGAAGGACGGGCGAAAGACGCCGACGATGCATCACGATGGTAGATTATGATGTGAAGAATCGACCTGATTTTCTCTGCGGGCCCTCGACGCGCGCGTGCCGCTCGTGGGCGCCGCGCGTGCGGAAGGGTACACGGAAGGATAATATTATAAAGGGTACACGGAAGGATATCCTTCGAATGATAGGCACTAGATTATCTATTATTTCGATAGGTAAATCGGTGTATTACAAGCAACGTTCCCGGTGTGTCCACGTGCGGAATATCACGTCAGATCATTTAAACACGTCAAACTCTTGCGCCGCCATAAAGCAAGAATCGAAGAGAATCTCAGTTCTAAAGCAGTACAGCGGGCGGACACTGTGCGAGGAGCAAGTCTTCGCGTGCGCAGCAATCATACTCATCGCGCTCGATATACACAGAAGGCGTATATGATGGGCGAGCCTGAACCCGAGTTCACCCAGAAACACCCTCTGGAGCACACCTGGACGCTCTGGTTTGACAACCCCAATGGTAGGCAAAAGCAAGCTACTTGGGGACAGACCCTTCGCAGCGTGTACACCTTCAACACAGTCGAGGATTTCTGGTGCCTGTACAACAACATACTTTCGCCGAGTAGACTCATCATGGGAACTGATTTCCATCTCTTTAAGGAGGGTATCGAACCCAAGTGGGAGGATGCCAAGTGTGCGAAGGGTGGCAAGTGGACCTTTTTCTTCCCCAAAAGCAAGGAACCCGCCGCCCTGGACGACTGCTGGCTGAACTTGCTTCTCGCCATGATCGGCGAACAGTTTTGTGAGCCTAGCGAGATATGCGGGGCAGTAATAAGCGTCAGGCAAAAACAACACCGAATTGCTTTGTGGACGAAGACCGCCTCAAACGAGGCTGACCAGATGGCGATAGGGCGCCACTTCAAAAGTGTTCTTGAGATGCCCGAAAATGAGAAGATAGGCTACATGGTGCACGACGACGCTATTCGATTGGAGCGCCGCGCGAAGGATAGGTACACCGTATGAGTGATCACTCGGCTATCTGATGCTCCATGAATTGATCCCGAGTTGAGGTTCTGTCGAAACAATCTGCCAAAAGAAGAGTTGAGAAAAAAAATCGAGGGATGCTGCTGCAGGTTTCTCTTTTTTACAATTTGTGAGTTGAAGGATAAAGTCGTGCTTCGTCGTTACGTTCCATCACAAAACAAAAATATCGATTTGTCTGCTCCCGCACTGAACAACCAAGGCTGAGTGGGATGAAACACGCAGTCCAACACCCCCTCACAATCATATGGCGCATGCGCACGGAGAATTCTCAGAGGTACGACGAGCGCATTTTGGTTCAGTTCGGAGTGGACCATGCCATGCATAACATGGACAGTCGCGTCGTCAGATACCGATGCAAAAAGGGGAAGCTTTTTGTGAAAAGCAACTCCTCGAATCGCGCCCGAATGTGACACTATAACTTTGTAAGGCATATTTGACAGATCAATGTCAAACCAAACCAGTTTACCATCATTACCACCAGTGATGATGTTATCGCCACCCCCGTGCACCGCCATGCAAGAAATAGTCTGCCCACCGTTGAACATTTTTTTCACGAGACGCTGCCGCTGTAGGTCGTACAGGTATACATGTGAACGTGTGCAAATAAACAGTACAGGGCGCACTGGATGAAATAGAACGCTCCGAACATTGATCTTTTGCCTTCGGAAGATGCGCTGCGATGACCTCTGAGATAAGCGATGAATTGTGATGTCAGTGCCACCTGCCACCAGCGTTGCGAAGTAATCCCCTTTCTGATGCCATGTTACCTTGGACAATAAAACCTGATGCCCTATGAAGACGGCACCTTTGTAATCTTCCCATGTTGAGTTGAAAGTGTCTGCAGTCTGTATTTCTGATAAGAGATGATGTGAAAAATCTGCGCTCGGTTCCTTATGAGCATCCAACAGCACTACTGAAGTTCCAACACAAGCCGAGATAATATTACTCTCCAGACGGGGACACCAATCGACGCACCTTGCTGCAGCGTTGAATTGCCATTTCCGAAGACATCGACCAGTTGTGACTTCCCATTTGCGCAACGAGCAGTCCAGTGAGCCAGATAAAAGCCACTGGCCCGTTGGATCGACCGCAATTGATAGAACCTTATCACTATGCCCAAGATACTCGAGACATGTCGAGGTCGGATATGGTTTCAACTCTTTTGGACTTGGCAAGGAAGGCAAAATATCGTTAGGCTGGATCTGAAGGCGGTTTTTCACCACACGCGGGCAAAGATAGAGGTCCAGACACCGCTGGAACCGTTCCATAATGAAGGGCGAATAAGAGGGGACCCTTCGCAATGCATCATAGAATCGTCTCGTTCCACTGGCAACCTTCACAGCATCTTCGTTTGCATCTTGACTGAGGTCATGTCTGTATTCGAATGGTGGGTTGTATGAGTCCTCATGGCATGGTAAATTGACCTTCGGAGCAGGAAGATAAGCAAGGGCATCACCGTTTGCATCAGAGACGTGAGCACCATCCCACAGCAATTTCGGGGCAGTCTCTGTTTCGTTCGTTTCCAATCTCGCTTCGGGTCTTTTCCTCAAAGAGCGAATAATGCGCAGCACGAGCTTAGCTTCCCATTTGGATGGTATGAACCGCCTCTTAGGCTCTCGGGCACTCGGCAAAGTCTTGTTCGTGTCTGCCATCTGGGACTGGAGAAAGTCCCCAAAAAAGTTTTTCGGCATTACACTTCCTCGCAACTTGCGAATCAACTCGAGCTGGGAAGCAAAAGAGGGGGCGTCAGGGTCAACGGCTAAAAGAGCTAGATTACATCTACCCCACGCGCACCTGTGGCATGGAAATCGAAAGTTCCGTGTCCTCTCTCTCAGAAAAGACCTTCCTCCAGTGAGAGGGGTCGTCCACCATTCCAAGAAGCTGGTCGAGATGGTCGAGGCGCGAACGCTTCAGTATCTTGCGACCATCAGCGTCGTATCCAACATGCGCTTCATCGCGGAACCATTCAACGGGCACGTCCCCGACAGTGTTTTCCATCTCGACGGCACCTGAGCGCCTGGGCGATAAATCTGAGCAGGGTGACTCGGAACTGTTTCACGGCCGGACCGGAGAAAGGAACGTCGTGGTGGCGGCGGACAAAAAACTTCAAACGATAATTTAATACATGCACGAACAAGCAATTTAGAGAATTCCTGAGATCATGATAACAAGTTTTAAAGCACACCAGATTACCCAGAAATGATTTAGTTTGAACACCTCATTTCTGGTGCATCTGGGGTGCGGAATTGTAATACGCATGATCCATATATATCATAGTCTACTTTCGAAAGAGTCTAGTCTACTTTATTTTTCGAAAGAAACAAATACTTTGTACTTTCGAAAGTATCATATAGTATCATACGAAAGTACTACTTTGAAAGTATATAGACTACTTTATTTCGTATAAAGTAGTCTAGTCTAATATATAATTAGCAAGTAAGTAATACTTTATTTACTTTATTTAGAAAGTAGACTACTTTCGAAAGTATTATTTATTATTTCGAAAGTATTAATAATATTACAGTATACTTGCTTTATTTTATTTCGAAAGTACCTTAATAATAGTCTAGTCTAGCTAGACTAGTCTATTTTCTTCGAAGGTGCGAAGGTTGAAGGATGTATGTCGGAGTGTCGGCGGGCGGCCGACGTAGCGAGCGTTCTTGTCGTCCCACACCGTCAACAACGGCACGCTCTGCCTAGTGAATCGGTCACGAATGAATACCTGGACTACGCCTGCCGTTCGCGCTGCTCCAGTGCCGTCCGCATTCCGGCATGCCGCCCCGAAGGTGCGCTTCGGATCCTGTCATCCGGAACTGACTGCGCGCGCGGTTGCCCTTTCCTCGATCCCTGATCTGTGATCCCTGAATAACACTCCCCTCATCATTCATGCGTGAAACGCATGCATATAATTAGGATGTGTGTCGTCATCAGTTGCACGGTGCCAGAAGCGTCGCTGCCCGTGCGGTGGTCGAGCCTGACGCTCCCGTGGATACGAGACGGGTCTTCACGTTTGGTAACGGGACCGCCTGCGGTGATGCGTCGATGAAGACACTGTTAGGCGGAAAAGGAGCAAACTTGGCTGAGATGTCAAACATCGGTCTTTCTGTCCCAGCCGG
>MDSW01206433.1_pt1 | contig 13680 bp, 13 predicted proteins | sample 811171 | NCBI WGS metagenome assembly MDSW01 (sample SAMN05326641, study PRJNA326480) | marine metagenome | isolation source: seawater | place: Atlantic Ocean: North West | collected 2012 | reverse complement strand
TAAAAGTAAAAAGATATTTAAATCAGCCACTTATGTTGAGGCTCCAAAAAATAATGTCAGAGAAAAACATACAGTATTTGAGACTTTTAATAAAATGCTTAATTTTGAAAACTATATTATTGCTAACTCAACTTTTAGTTGGTGGGCAGCTTCATTAAGTGAAAGTAATAATTTATTAAAAATATGTCCAGAACCTTATATGACTAATGCGGGTCATAAAATAGATCTTTTTGACGAGTCGTGGATAAAAATTTCTAGTTAAGGTATACGTTCAAATAATGACAATTATTAAAATTAGGTTATGGTAAAAAATAAAGTTTCAGTAGTTTACCTGATGGGTGGGTTTGGAAACCAGTTATTTCAATTGTGTTTTGCAAAAAGTTTAAAAACAAAAGGTCATAAAGTATTTATTGATATGTCAAATTATAAACTTGGAGATAAAAATTCTGAAATTCTTTTAAGAGAGCCTATATTACCAATTAGCAATTTTGGATTTAAAAAAGTTAATTTCATCCTAAAATATATAATTCGTTGTAGCAATATATTTAAAAATAGTAAATTTAGAAATTATAATTTTTTCCCAGTCAAAAAATATACTGATAAAAACGGTCTAAATAAAAATGATGCTTTAATTAATTATTATGTAGGTTATTGGCAAGATTTAAATACAATAATAGAAAATAAAAATTTTCTTAAAGAGTCCTTATCTAATAATGAAATAATAAATTTAGGTCTAGTCACTAAGCCCCCTGAGGGATCTACTCTTCTTCATGTGAGAAGAAATGATTATGTTCATATGAAAGAAGACTTAAAATTAAGTTATTTTAAAAATGCTATAGATTATATAAGAGAGAAGGTTGGATCATTCTATTTTGATGTCTTTACTGATGATATTGAGTGGGTAAATTCAAACAAAATATTCTCTGAAGCAAAAAATATCTTTTTTTCTTCTAACTCAAAAGAAGATACAATTGAAACATTTGCTGAAATGCTAAAGTATGAAAATTATATTATAAGTAATAGTACTTTTTCTTTGATTGCAGCATCCATAAAAGAAGACTCTAATTCAATAATCATTGCTCCTCAACCTTGGTTTAGAAATTCTGATAAAGAAGTAAATCTAAAAAAAGAATGGGTTAAATTGGATAATAATGAATGACATTTTAGTAAGCGCAATAATACCTTCTTACAATAGGTACGAATACTTAAATAATGCAATTTCAAGTGTTGAGAATCAGACTTACAAAAATATTGAAATAATAATTGTTAATGATGGTTCAACTCAAAAAGAATATTACGAAAATGACTTTCCAGGTAATGTGAAAGTAATAAATTTAGAAGAAAATCAAACAGCTAAAAATGGTTTCGGTCCTGGATCAATTAGAAATTACGGAATAGAAGCTGCAAATGGAGAGTTTTTAGCATTTTTGGATGATGATGATATATGGATGCAAGACAAGATAGAAATTCAACTAAAGAAGATGCTCGAGAAAAAAATGAAGTTTTCAAGCACTGAAGGATTTTTTGGAGAAGGAGTTTATGATGGTAACGAAAACTACCCTCTTTATAACTCCGAAAAATTTTATAAAAAAATAAAAAAAAGATACAAAGGATCAAAATTATTTAAGAATGGATTTCCAGAAATTTGGGATCACGAGTTTATTAGTATCCATAACTGCATAGTCCTTTCAAGTGTAATTGTAGAAAAGAAACTAATTGAAACGGTTGGTGGATTTAGAGGCATTCCAGTTAGTGGTTATAGAAATATAGAAGGACCCAACGAAGATTATGATTGTTGGTTAGGGATTCTAAGATTAACTGATTTGTTATACATTGATGAACCTCTTTTCTACTATAACGGTAGTCATGGTGATGGAAAGAATTATTAGTCAGTTAACTTCTTCGTATTAAGATTCATTAATATTTCAGAATATTTTTTAATACTTGTATTCTCCTCTAAATAAATAATCTGCTTTTGTAAATTATGTTTAATATTTTTATCATAAATAAAATAGGCATCTATATATTTATTGCTTGTATTTTCTAATAAAAATAAAACATCTTCTGTATTAAAAATATTACAAATTACTTTTCTGGATTTTAAATATTTTTTTGGTATTTTTAATATGCATTTTGAATCAAGCATCCAAATTATTTTTGAATATTTGATAGTTTTTGTTGAGATATTTTTAAAATTTTTATACCATTCAAAATATAATTCACTCGTAAATAAATTTTCTTCTGAATTTAAAAGAAAAAAGTCTTGTCTTGGATTCTGGTTAACTTTAATTCCAAAAATTTTTTTTATTTTTGGTAAGTACCCGAAAAAATTATATTTATAAATTAATAAAGTTAGTATCGACTGATCCCATCTGTGATTAAATTTTGTACTTTTTTTTGGTAGTATTAGTTCCTCTTTGTTTGATAAGTCTCTCCACATTTCAGCAATTTTTCTACTATTTTCATCATTCCAATCAAAACCATTAAATCCGCCTGTTAAGTTTCTTTTATTTAGTTTATTTCTTGGATAATCTATTTCTTCTATTGTGTCTTTAAAGGTGTAATCACTTATATTGCCAGCACTTATAGGGCTGAAGAATTTCTTATTTGTTAAAACTATTAAAACAAATATAAATCTCCAATTAATTAAATTTGCAGAATCAAGCCATATAACTTTTTTCTTATACTTTTTTAAAGTCTCGTATACTATATTCGGCTTCCAGGCATAAGCACCAAGAGTTCCGTGAGTATCCCTTTTTGAAATAAAATCAGGATAACTCTCAAATTTAAACTCTTCTATCGTGACACTTGGATGCTCAGATTTAATGTATTGAATTTGCTCATTATTCATTCCTAAATCATAAACAATTAAAGACTCATGAAATTTTTTTGATTCTAAATTGGCTAGTAGCTGGAAAAGTGTTTCTGCAAACATGGAATCTGATCCAGTAACAATAACTATATCTTTATCAAAAGCTTTATTAATTGTTAACAAATTTTTTATTAGACTGACGATTATGACAGATATATCTCCAATATAATATGGAATTTCAAAGATAAATTTTATAAATTTCTTATATTTTGTAGAATTTATGATTTTCTTTGAATTCATCATTAAAAAAAGTTTAATTCAAATACTTCATTTATTAATTCTTTATTTTTTGAATATGGTCTTGGCATATGAAAATCTACAAACGGTTCGGGGTTAATTTTAAAACTAGCCAAGTCATCATCAAGGGTGTCTCTGTTTAGTCTCTTAAAATTTAACTCCTCATCCGTAAAATATATTACATTTTTACTTTCTTTTTTCTCATAATTATTTATATGATTTCTGAGTTGAATTTGATCAAGATACCAATTTTTTTTAAATGGTTTATATTTTTCTGGATACCATTGAATTAAAGTGTTCTTTATTTCATCAATATCATTTACTGAAAATATTTTCCCCCATGTACTTCCGAGTGCAGAATTCCAACAAATAGGAAGCATGCTCTCTGGTGTTGCATCCGATCTAAAGATAACAAATTTATCATTTTTAATATTATTTATTGAATCTAAAAAATACTTTTTAGATAATGGCATCATGTCAATATCAGAAATCATACAAACATCATCTGGATAAAGAGATGGTACAAGTAGTCTTAAGTTCTGAGCTGTAAAAACATCGTTAATTTTATCTATATGGAAAGTATTACAATCTAAATCAGGTATGTCTTTTTTTGTAACTAAAAAAAGAATTGGTTCAATATCTAGACTCTCCCATGCTTTTTTAACTATAGGCCAAAAGTCAAGATAATTTTTATCAACTGTGGAGGAAATTATTACTTTATTTATTTTCATAATCTATATACCAATTAAATTTAAACATTGTTTCTATCAGCTATCAAAAATCTAATAACGGTCATCATTAGAGAGAATGGATATCTTATTTTAAATAACCTACCTGTTGAGATTATTTTAATTAAGTCTTTTAAGGTATTCATTTTCCAATTATCTGAAAGGTGATATTTATTAGAATATAAAGATCTATATCTCTCTTGGTAATATATAGATAAATTATTTTCAATTCCTTTTAATGACCAAGGTTTAAATTTACCAGAATAATGAATTATTTTTATATTCTTATCTAATTCATTAAGTACCTTTTTTTGATATGGAAACATCTCCAATCGATAATTTAAATTTTCTGACATTTCTGTATAATTACCATCAAAATAAATATTTAATACATCCTGATCCCACCACTGAATGTCTTCAGATCTTTCATTTGTCAAATTCAATAATTTATTTAAAATATCACTTTCTAGCCATTTCTGAAAATTTATAATCATAACTCCTGCATTAAAATATTTATCACTTTTAAGGTTTAATTTTTCGTTAAGAATTTCGTTTTCTGACCTTACAGATATTAAATTGCTTGAATTCTGAAGTTTTTTTATTTCTTCATTGATGTTATTCAGTGGGTCTGATACAAAAACTATATCTGCATCAATATAGGTAATAAATTTCAAATCTTTTGGCAGGTGAATTTCAATAAAGAACCTATAGTAAGTTGCTTCTGAAACATGAGCACCATCAATATTGGGGAATTTATAATTTTTGTTTGAAAATTCATATATTTCTAACTTACCTAAGTTTCTATGAGCTGTAATAGCATCTAAAGGTTCAAAAGTCGTTTTATTCTTATGAATAATATAAATATTAATTTTTTCATCAATACTCTCTAATAAAGAAAAAATTGAAACTGAAGCTGGTATATTATAATTTTCATCAAAGCAATATAAAAAATTCACAATTATTCTCTATTCTATACTTATATCAAGCTTTTATTAGATTGAATTTTTTCTCTTCATCATCTCTAAAATCATTTATAAGAGCCAAGGCCCATATTAAAAGGGTGGTCCCATGAAGGTCAGCTATATTCTTGCCTGTTGTTATAGGTAGCCCGTAATAACTAGTTTGACTTCTATTTTCCCAGTAAGAAAAACCTCCTTCATCTTTTTTATAATGGGTCATTATTAATTCTTCTATTTCATAAAAATAGTTATGAATTTGTTTTCTTTTATGATTAGTTTGTTTTGAACACCTTGAAAGGACGTAAACAATATCAACCAAATCACAACCTTCACTGTTTGGTTTATTATCCAAACAATAATCTATAATTTTTTCAGGGTAATGAATTTTTTCTTCTAGCCACTCAAGACCCGTTAGGACCTTCATTGCTCCATTTATAGACTCTACTGAATTTGGAATTTTGTTTTCGAAATACAAGCCAGACTCTTTATTGACTTTTTTTTCGATAAACCTCGTGAGATTTAAAACTTGTTCATTCTTACTTTTGTTCATTTGAGTAGATGAAAAAACACAGAGTGATGCAAATTGAGCACCTGCGTTCCATGGCTTATCCCAATTAAATGAATTTAAGTAATCATTAATTTCAATTTTATCTTTTGGAAATGAACTATACGGTAGATTATTTTTATTATCTACTTGAAATAATGTTGAAATAGCTTGTTTTGATTCTGCGACAAATACCTTTGATAAATTTTCTTTTTTGCTTTCATATTTCTTTATATTCAATAAAGTCAATGATTCTTTTATTATGTTCTTGATGTCTCTTCTAATATCAAATTTTTGATTATATTTTATAAATACTTCATCTACAAATGAATTCACTGGTATATCCTTTTTATTTTTTTGAAATGAATTTATATATTGCACCCAACTTAACCTCTTTTTTTCTTCAAGTTTATCCCAGATATTTAACATGTATAAGGACTTAATGGCCAAGCAACTAAAGCCTAACTCTACTTTCTCTCCCCAGTAAGTTAATCCTTCTTTTGATGGAAAAAAATGAAACTCATTTTTTTCACTTTCTAATGATTTAACATACTTTGTTAAAGAATCAATTAAATTATTATTCACGTAATCATTATATGTTAAAATCGATTATTTTTATAAAGTCCAATAAACCTATAATCACTAAATTCAATTAACTGATAGTTATTCTTATAAAGGAACCTGTTTACACTTACAATTGTCTTCTTCTGTTCTGGTCCTCTTTCGCCACCGAAATCAATTGATATATATTCAATATTTTCTAAACTTTCTTTAGCCCCCTCTAATACTTCAGGCTCAAATCCTTCTGCGTCAATTTTTAAGAGCTTGATTTTTTCAAAATTAAAACTATCTAGAGTTCGGGTTTCAACAATTACATTACTTTCGGTCCCAAAGTCGACTAATGATGAATTTCCTCCCTCATTATCTAAATACAAATTACTTTCACCGGAAATGTTTGATAATGCCAAATTATATAAATCAGAATTCATATTTTCATTATTAAGCTCTAAACATTTAAAAGTTGATTTATCTGGTTCAAAACCAATATAATTAATGCTAACCCCTCTTAAAGCTAGTGCAAGGTTAAGCTCTCCAACGTTTGCTCCGCAATCAACAATTACATCATTGCTCTCAAAAGATACTTTTTCTAGACAATAGGAGTGGTAAATCTTATCAAATGATAACTTTGGGTTATTTACTAATCTTAAGATTCTTTTATTTGGAAAATATATTTCTAAATCTTTATAATTTTTTAAATACAAACCTGATCTATATGAAATATCACTATCCCTAAATAGAGTATTTATTAACTTACAAAATATTTTTTCATTTGTCTTGTTTATAATTATTGAAACAAGCTTTCCTTTAAGAATAAAAAACATTTTTTGTAGAAATGAGAATTCGTCAATATTCACACCTCTAAACATGAACGGGGGTAAGTTAATTAAGTATGGTAAGTTATTAATCACATAAATATAGTAATACTGAATTTTTTATTTATATTTTATATTATTTAAAGAGATTAAAAGTTTATAATTTCATATATTAAGGAGTTTTCATTAAAATATTAATTCTTGGAAGTAACGGTTTAGTTGGTAGTTCTCTTTTAAGATTTCTCAGTAAATCAAATGAAAAATATGAAATTATAGCTTCATCTCGCCAAGATACTAATTTATTCTCATTTGAAGAAACAAAAAAACTTATTTCAGAAGTCAAACCAGATGTGTTAATTAATGCTGCTGCAAAAGTTGGAGGAATATATGCAAATAATACAAAGCGTACAGAGTTTCTTTTGGAAAACTTAAAAATCAATATTAATGTTCTCGAATCATGTATGAAATTGTCTTCTATTTCAATAATAAATCTGGGGTCTAGCTGTATTTATCCTTTAAACGCTAAAGATCCAATTAATGAAGACGAGTATATGAATGGTATATTAGAACCGACTAACTCCCCTTATGCTATGGCAAAGCTTACTGCAATAGAGCTTGGGAAAAACCTAAAATACCAGTATGGGAATAAGGTTGTAAACCTTATGCCAACAAACCTGTATGGGCCTAACGATAATTTTTCTTCTATGGATAGTCATGTTATTCCTGGTTTAATTTCAAGAATGCACGAGAGCAAAAATAATAATGAAGCAACTTTTAATATTTGGGGAACAGGGAATCCTTTAAGAGAATTCTTGTTTGTTGATGATTTATCTTCGGCTGTAGAGTTTGTTATAACCAATAACATTGAAGATGACTTGCTAAATGTTGGATCGGGAGAGGAAATCTCAATAAAAGATCTAAGTAGCAAAATTAAAGATTTGATTAAATTTAAGGGTTCATTAGAATTCGACGATTCAAAACCTGATGGAAATCCAAGAAAACTTCTAGATTCTTCTTTAATTAATAGTCTTGGGTGGAATAGTAGTGTTGACCTAGATAAGGGTCTTGAATTGACATATGACTGGTTTAAAGAAAATTATGAAACTCTAAGAAAATAGCTATGTTGGGTTTTCCCATGTAGGTTTAATTAAATTCTCTTTAATTAAAACTTGTTCTCTTTTAGCTAAATTTAAATCGTAATCTACCATCATTTTTACTAATTCATTAAATGAGGTTTTTGGTTCCCATTTAAGTTCTTTTTTTGCCTTAGTTGGGTCTCCAAGTAAGTAATCCACTTCGTTAGGTCTTAAATATTTTTCAGAAGATACTATGTAATCCTCCCAATTTAAATTAACCTCTTCAAAAGCTAATTTTGCAAACTCCTTAACAGTATGTGTTTCTCCTGTTGCAACAACCCAATCATCAGCGGTTTTATGTTGCAACATTGTCCACATTGCTTCAACATAGTCTCCTGCAAAACCCCAATCTCTGCTTGCATCTAAATTTCCAAGAGTTAACTTAGATTGAAGATTCAATGCAATTCTTCCAACAGCCCTTGTTATCTTTCTAGTAACAAAAGTCTCTCCCCTAAAAGGTGACTCATGATTGAATAATATTCCATTAACACAAAACAAATCATAAGAATCTCTATAAATCTTTGTCATATTATGAGCAAATACTTTTGAAGCTGCGTAAGGACTTTTTGGATCAAATGGAGATTCCTCATTTAACTTCTCTTGAACCCCTCCTCCATACATTTCTGAAGATGAAGCTTGGTAAAATTTTGCTTCATAATCTGCAAATCTTAAAGCTTCTAAAATGGAAACTGATCCAAGTGTCCCTGTTTGAGTTGTAAAAACGGGATTTTCAAAAGATACGGCTACATGTGACTGGGCAGCTAAATTATAAATCTCATCTGGCTTAATTTTATTTATTAATGTATTTAATGAAGATGAATCCAAAAGATCAGAATAGTATAAATTTAATAATCCTGATTCTTTATGTTCAGAAATTAAGTTTTCAATTCTAGATGTATTAAATGTTGAAGATCTGCGAATAGTACCGTGAACCTCATAACCTTTATTTAAAAGAAAATCACATAAATAATAGCCATCTTGACCCGTTATTCCTGTTATGAAAGCTCTAAGCATATGTTTCTATACTAAATTAATTTTTCATTTTTGTTCAGAAATTTATAATTTTAGATTTTTGTTGCGTTGACAATAAATAACCTAGAAATAAATAATAAACAATGGGATATTGGACACCCTCCATACTCATATCTAAAGATGCACCAAGAAGTGCTGGGAACATAAATATCACTATAGAGTAATTAAGATACTTCCTGTTCCAATAAAAGATTAAGCTTATATGAAACATGAGAAATATAAATAACTGAATGAGTCCTCCTCTTGCAAATATGTTGACAAAATAATTGTGGACATGTTCATTTAGGCCATCATAACCTAGGCGTCCTGGTGCTGAGGGGTCTGTCATTACAGGCAAAATCTCTGTGTATCCATAGCCTTTAAGGATTACATTTTTTTTATTCATGTCTTCAATAACATCTTGCCAAATATCTAAACGCCAATCTGTTGTTTGATCAACTGAGTAAAGCCTTCCATCTTCAAAATATAAAGAAAGAAAAGCATTTCTCTGCTGATCTTTCCTAACAATTTTTTTTACATTCTGTTTTAAGGACAAGTTTTCTCCTGCTTCTGAAGTTACTACACTTTTTCCAAAACTAACATTGAAACTATAATCAACCTCATTTACGTTATAAATTGAAATAATTAAAACTAAGCCGCTAAATAAAGTCATGTAAATAACTTTTTTTAAATTATTAAAAATATATTCTCTAAAAAAATAAAGGGAGATAAATGTAAACAGCATTATAGATATAAAAGCCCCCCTGCTCATTAATAAAAGTAATGGGCTAAGTAGGGCTGTGGAAAATAACATGTAAGAAAATTTAAAATACTTACTAACAGTTAATTTATAATTAAGTAAATTTGCAACAAGCAGGGACATCATGATGTCTGAAGCTTTAGTAAATTCAAATTTATCAGAATATTTTTTAAAAATATCAATAACAAAATTTGGATAATATCCGGTTGACATAATGTAATGAGCAATCGGAACAAATAAAAAAGCAGGCAATATTATCGATTTGTATTTTCTTAATAAATCTTGATTATTTAGTAAAAAAGCACCAATAAAAACATATGCTGATGTCCAAATATATGAACTAATTCTATAGGTATAAGGATCAAATAGGTTTGTATCGTAAAGAAAAAAAGCACTAACGAGAAAAGTAAAAATAATTAATGAAAAATATATTTTTGTAGAAAATGATTCGAAAAAATTTAAATACTTACTAAAAAAAATATTTACTACTAGAACCACTAAAGCAATAAGAAAACCTGAAGCTATAATTAATTCTCCAATTCTATAACCAAAAATTGAAACCCCTACAAAAGGTCTATTGAATACAAGTAGCAAACCAATAAAAAAAAGTGGTGAAAGCCCAATTATGTCTTTAACTATTTTCATTTAAACTAATTCTTCTACATATAATATATGAAAATAAATATTATTATCCTTATAAAGTAATACATGAAAAATAATCAATTGACTTATATATATCAAAATGGACGTAAAAACCGTATCAATAAAAAAGAATATCCGAAAGAATTCTTTTACGGAATAGACTATATAAGTAAAAGTTTTAAAAAAACAGAGATAATAGAGTTCAATGAAAAGAAGGTGGGTAAAATATCAACTTTTTTATCAACCCTCCTTCAAAAAGTAACTGGTCTTCCATTTTTTCTTAATAATATTATTAATTCAAAAAACTTAAGAATTTTCTTAGATTCAGATTTATTAGTTATGACAAACCAAAGAGTTGCTTTTTCTTCATTTCCATTTTTAATTATTAATAAAATCCTTGGGAGATCTAAATCTTCTGTTTTTATTATGGGATTATTTGATGTAAAACATAAGAATATAATTAAAAATTCACTGAGGAGAATAAATATTCTTCTATTAATGGTATTAGTAGATAAATTATTGTTTTTAAGTAATGGTGAATATAAATATGTCAAAAATAAATATAAAAAACTAGGCCAGAAATCATACTTCATTGCTTTTCCTGTTGATAAAGACTTTTGGGAAGAAAAAGAAATTGACAATCTTAACAATAATTTACTTTTTATTGGTAATGACGGAAAACGAGATTATGAATTTATTCTTAGTCTAGCTAAAGAAATGAGCGAATATAATTTTACATTTATTACTTCAAAAATTACACAAGATGAAATAGGAAGTAACAATATCAATTTAATATATGGAAGATGGGATAAAGAAACGCTGACTGATGAGGAAATAAAAAAGCACTACCATAATTCAGCCCTTACTATTATCCCTATTAAAGATAGCTTGCAACCTTCTGGTCAAAGTGTAGCTCTACAATCAATAAGTTGCGGGACCCCTGTTTTAATTACAAAAACAAGAGGTTTTTGGGATCATGATTTATTTATAAATGACAAAAATATTATATTTGTTGAAAAAAATGAAATAGAATTATGGAAAAATAAAATAAATAACTGCTTCTCAAATAAAAACTACTATGTTGAGTTAACAAAGAAAGGAAAAGAAAATATTACGGAACACTATGATTTAAATAAATTCAATAAAAAGCTAGAGGATATCTTGTTTAATTACTAAATATTTCTGAAATTTTTCTTACTATTAAATAAATATTTTTAAATATTTTATTACCTCTTCTTTTTAAATGCCTTATTTCTAATAAATCATTTTTCTTACTTACTAACTCTAAAAACATATCTAAATATTCTTTACACATCAAATCTGAATTAAATGGATAATCAATCATGTTTTGTACATAATGATCATAATCATCAATCATTTCATTGAGTTTTTGATCCAAATTACCTAAATTAAACTCTAAACCATAATTATTACAATATTCCGAAGTTCCTCCACTATCTAGATAAAGAACTGGTAAACCGCACTGGGCTCCTTCTATGTGATGATTTCCTGACGGTTCATTTAATGATCCGGTTATATAAATATGGTGACTCTTTATTTCGTTGGCTAATTCAAGATCAGCTAATGGTTCAATTACCTTAACATTCTTAAAAGAAAAATCTTTTGGTATATTTCCTATATATGAAAAAGAAATCTTCTCTTTCCAATAATCATTTTCTAACATTTTATCTAAATAGCTGTAAGTATCGAAGCCTTTATTCCAATTAGCCCCCCAGTGGTGTGTAACAATCTTTAATTTCTCTCCTTTTTCCCAAGGCTTGTAATTCTTTGAGTTAAATATCTCTTGATTTGCACCTCCATAAATAACTTTATTTTTAGTGGATAGTATTCCTTGTTCTATAAATAATTCTTTTAACCAATGACTTACAAAAACACTTTGATCTGCAACTTTGTTTGCTTCTATAAGGTAAGCATTCACAAAGTTTGTATTTTTTCTTTCATCGCATTCATTTAGCCTGTGAATTACAACTGTGTCGTTCTTTACATACTTCAAGTATCTCTTTACGTCTATATGTGTGTATGCAGAAGATTCTGATGTTTTCCTTGGTTCTGTTATAAGTATTACATCTAAATCATTGTCATATAGATTGCTTACTACTTCATGGCCTTTTTCAGTTAGATAATTTTTCAAATTTATAGCAAATAAATTACCTCCGCCCCAAGGACCTTCTTTTATTTTTGTACCTATACTAATTTTCATATAGCCTTCTTAGTAGTAAGTTAAATTCATCAAAGCCATTAGGAATTTTATATTTTTGTACATTATTATATGCTGTATCTATATCTGGCTTAGCATCAGAAAAATTACTCATATCATAAATAGATTTATTAGCCAAAATTTCATCGGCTATACCAACATTTGTAGAAATTAATGGTGTTTTTGTTAAAGCACACTCCATAATGGCTGCTGGTCCACCTTCGTATCTGGAAGAAACAATATATAAATCTAACATGTTATAAAGTTCATTAAGCTCATTAAAAGACGCCATCTCAAAATATTTAAATTCAATTTCTTCTTTTTCTAGTTCGTTAATAACGTATTGTCTTCTTCTACCTGTTAAAAGTACCACAAGATTTTTATGTTTTTTGTTTAAATCTTTTACAATTTTTATAAATTGATCAGGGCCTTTAGATAGTTTTGGACTTTTTAAATCAAAACCTTCAGTATCTCTCTGGAAAGATCCAACAAAGTAAGAGCTCTTAGATAAATGATATTTTGAATACAACTTGTCTAAATCTTTTATTTGAAACCAAAGATTTTGATTTATCCAAAACGGAATAACAAAAATTGGTTTCTTAGTTAATTTCTTTACTTGACTGTGGGTCTTGTTGGATATGACATGATAAAAATCAATATATTTATCTCTTTCTAAAAATTCTTCTTTCTCTATATCATTAAATTTATCCTCATCTATATGGTGAATAGTGCAAATTACTTTTTGTTTTTTTAGATTTCTCTTTGAAACATTTCTCCATGTCCAAGGTGCAATAATCCAAATTAATGTATCTGAAATAAATGAACTTCTTACAGATTTATAATTATATTCATTCCATTCGTTAATATATCTATCAACTATCCAGTCTTCTTTTACTTTGTTAAAATATATTCTCATTTAGTTTTTATTGGTTTAATATTTTTCTTAACACATCTTGCGTAATATGCTTGTTCTTCCTTTTTATTTGAGGATATATTATTTTCCATATTTATTTCGTATAAAGGGTGTTTAATAGTTTTATATTTATAATTATCTTTAATTAAGTCCTTCATTAAACGATAATCCTGTGCATAATAAAAATCCTCATTATATCCACCAACCATTTTAAGAACTTCTTTCCTAATAAGAAGAGTGCCGTGAATAAATGGGTTCTTGAGGTTAATTAATAATTTTTTAGGAAT
>MDSW01096332.1_pt1 | contig 13680 bp, 5 predicted proteins | sample 811171 | NCBI WGS metagenome assembly MDSW01 (sample SAMN05326641, study PRJNA326480) | marine metagenome | isolation source: seawater | place: Atlantic Ocean: North West | collected 2012 | reverse complement strand
TACGCCTCCATGAGTTCCGGACAACTCTTCGCCCTGCGCGCGTCTCGCACGAAATCCGTCTCGCGAATCAATTTCAAGAAACCAACCTTGATCGTCTTCATCGCCTCGAGTCTATTCATCGTCTCCAACGCCCCCCGAGGGTGCAACGACTGCGGCAACGTGACGAGCAACACTACCTTTGTGTTTCGCCCGTCCACCGCCCCGAGGTTCACCTCTCGTTCGAGCGTACACATCGCCACGCGACAGCCTCGAGGCTTCAACTGTTCCGAGATGTTATCCATCTCCACGACGTCTTCAAAGTCTTCCATCTCTTCGCCGACGAGCACGGCGCAACCGCGCTCGTTCGCCGCGGTGAACACCCTCCCCACCTTTCCCGGACGCGACCCCTTCATCTGACGTATGAGCGACGACACGATGTCCGTCTCTCGCCAAAAATGCGAGCCCACGGCGAGCGATTCCGCTCGAAGATCGCCGCGCAACTCGCACAAGAATTTCACGCTGAACGGTAGATTAGCTTCCTCGTCAATCGCGCCGTTCGTCGACGCGTCCGCGTCGCGCGAGCGGCGCGCCGAGCTAGGCTTCGCCTCGGAATCATCGTCTCGATCGTCCTCGGCCATCTCGCCGCGCGAGCGCCCCCCGGCGCCGACGCGCTCTGGGGTGGGATAAGGACCACGTGTGCGAGGGGCGCGTCCGCCACACCTCGACGCTCGTCCGGCTCGTCGATGCTCAGCCTCAGCGCCTCCGCGAACTCTCGCACCTCCGTTTTCACCGACGCCGCCCGTCGCGCGTCGTTCCGCACGTCCAGGCGCGCGACCAGAGCGCGATCTTCTCCGCGAGTCATGGCGCTCTCCCAGGATGAGCTCAAGAAGCTCGTGGGGTACAAGTCCGTCGACGATCACGTCCAGTCCGGCATGGTCGTCGGTCTCGGTACCGGATCCACGGCGTACTTCGCGGTCGAGCGCGTGGGCCAAAAGCTCGCGAGCGGTGAGCTCAAGGATGTGATTTGCATCCCGACGAGCGAGCGTACCCGCGAACAAGCCGAGTCGTTGAACATCCCGTTGTGCACGTTGAACGAAAAGTCCGAATTGGACGTCGCGATCGATGGTGCCGATGAGGTTGACCCGGCCCTCGCGCTCGTCAAGGGCGGTGGCGGTGCGTTGCTTCGTGAAAAGATGGTGGAAGTGATGGCAAAGAAGTTCATCGTCATCGTCGACGAGTCCAAGCTCTGCAAGGGTCTCGGTCCGGGCTTCCCGTTGCCGGTTGAGATCACGCCGTTCTGCCACATGCACACGTTGCGAACGGTCGGCAAACTCCCGTCCCTCGCTGGCTGCGAACCGATCTTGCGTTTGGGTTCCTCCTCCAACAACAAGATCGACGGCGACGAACCGGCCGTCACGGATAACGGCAACTACATCGTCGACCTTCACTTCAAGGAGCCGATCAAGGATCCGGTCGCCGCTGCGAACGAATTGAAGAATACGGTCGGTGTCGTCGACCACGGTTTGTTCGTCGACATGTCTTACCAAGTCATTGTCGCCGGTAGCGACGGTATCCGCGTCGCGGGCACGGATGGCGAGAAGGCGTGGTGGTAAATTAGCGCCGCGCTGCTGACTTTCAAAAGTTTGAGAGACGGCAAACGCTCAACGCGCGTGATTCGTTTATTAATATGCACAGATTTTTCTAAAATACAAGGTATTATGTCACACTCTACGACGTCTCCACGAGCGCATCCAGGGCACCGTGGGACAAACGCCTTTTAAACACGTCGAACTCTCTGATTTCCATGTGCACGAGGTAGCACAAGACACGGTACAGAGCGGAGAGCTCACCTAGTTGTTTCGCCGTTCTTTCGTTGATTTTTGCCTCGACGTATACGCCGGGAATGGCTTGGAGCAATACCCGCGGTAAAGGTTGCGTAAACGTCCTGCATCGTCGCCACAACTCTGATCCTTGCTGGCCGACCTTACCCGGAAAGAAACACGCTATCATGGCCCCGAAGAAGGCGATGATGGCTTGTATGATGAGCTCTGCATAAACGAGCAAACAAGCCGCGGTTTTCAAAACGAGTCGAAATGGAATGATGGTGCCTTGACCGACGACCACGAAAGCGTCTAATGTGGCGTGCGCAGCCGCATCAGCGCGTTCAGCAAAACTATGTTGATCTTTCTTCATCTCGCTCACACTTCGCGCTGCGGCAGAAGCGACTTCAGTCGCCTTGAAACTCATGCGAGATACGAGTTCAGCTTCGTGCTTCATGACCGAACCAAACTCCTCCGCGTGCTTCGCGGCCGCTCGCCTCGCAGTCTCCGCAGCCGCGGCTGCTCGCCGCGCCGCCGTTTCTGCGCTTTGACTAGCCCACTCTTGACAGTCCGTCGCCCAACTTCGCGAGGGCTTCCCGCTGTCCGTCATCTCCTTCAGTTTTTCATCCATCGCGCGACTTGCCGTCTCTTTAGCCGGACCGTGCGTCCGCCCGTACCAGTCGTACGCGTCCGCGTAACCCATTTCGAACAATTGTTTCAACTTGTACGGTTCAGGCGGGTAGAAGCACCACCAAATCGGAATGTACCTGCTCGGTTTGATATCAGCGCGAGACGAATAAAAAGGATTGACAATCACAATGTTCGGATTCGTCTCCTTGCAGTGCAACTTGCTAAAAGTGCCGTGCTTCTTGAAACCCTGAAGCACTTGCATATCCGTCACGGCGCCGTCCAAACAGAGCCCGAACCCGCGCAACCATATGGGTAAGCCGCTCAACGGCACGATGCACGCCGAACACAACAACGCCTGAATCAAAAAGTTGTACGTCGGAAAATCACTGATCCTGAGATTCTTCCAAGATGGGAAGATCCTCGTGATTGAAACTTCAAATCGTCCAGACAGCAACTCGTGCGCCTTGGGATCGCAAAACTCCGTCATCGCGCCTCTGCAATACGCGCGAAGTTGAAACGCGCCCAAGACCGACCGTCTCGCGCGCGCTGCGCAAATATACACGTACTGCGCCAGGGCGTCCAGATCGCAGTCCATGAACAATAGCGCGCCTGACAGCGCACCACCGGAGGTTCCGTACACTTTCGTTTTACTGCGCAGTCGTACACGCGATGGAGTGTCGCCAACCGTCAGTCCAGAGTGTCGTCGCGTCGCTCCTCGAGGCGCGCCCATCGCGCGTGGAGCCACCGTTCCATCGCGCGCGCGCGACGACACGAAAACGCGCGAACTTTCAACGCACCTCGCCATGCCCAACTCGCGCATCGCCTTCACGACGCCGACGTAATACACGAACAACCATCCCGAACTCCCCAGAGCGATCTCGTACTCAAACTGTTTCTCCGGCTCTTCGCGCGTCGTCGACGACGGATCCGACGCGTCGGACGGCGGATCTACATCACTCGCGACGCGCATTCGTCGATGCGCGCGCGCGCGCTCGCCCTCGCCCGCGCGTCGTCGTCTCACGCGGTTCTGTGTAGCTTCCGAGAAAGCGCTTCGAATCACGACTCGCCGAGAGTGAAGGACTCGGTTTTGAAACTTCTTAACTCGAGAGGAACGGACGGCATAGTGGGACGCGCGACGCGCGCGCGGCGGCGATCGCGCGCGCAAACGCGACGATAAATTTATTTCGACGCCATGTTCGCTCGTCCGCGTCAATCTGCGCTTCGCGCGACGACAGATATCGAACCGAGCGTGACCTCGAGGTGTTTTCCGTTCAAGTGCGTTTGAACCGTTCGGCGAGCGAGGAGAGACGGAGACGACGACGGGAGCGACTGACGAACCGGTGGTGGTGACGCAGATATTTTAATAGCATTCAATCAGAGATGCTGGAGTTTTTGGTGAACACGCGTCGGTCGTTCGTGATGAGTGCGTTTCGCGAACACGGTGCCAAGTTTTCGTCGCGCGCGCGCGTTCCAATTCGGGTTCGAAAGACTGACGACTCGACGCGCAGGCGCGCCGACCGGGAGCGGGAAGACGACCATATTTGAATTAGCGATGTTGGCGGCGTTGCGAGGGCCGAACGCGACGGAATCGGTGGTGGGTGGATTGAATAGGAGAAAGGTGATTTATCTGGCGCCGAATCGCGCTCTCGTTGCCGAAAAGGCCCGAGACTGGCGCGCGCGATTCGGTCAAATAGGCATCACGTTCGCGGAACTGACGGGCGACCAGGATTTTGGTGGTGACATTTGGGGAGAGATTGAGAACGTCGACGTCATATTGGCCACGCCGGAGAAGTTCGACAGAGTCACTCGTCTCGATGCGAATCGGGGCGGCATGTCCTTCTTCAGCGATGTCGCCGCCGTGCTGATCGACGAAGTGCATCTCATCGGCGATTCTCGCGGTGGCTGTTTGGAAGTTATCGTCAGTCGTCTCAAGTTATTGAGCAAGTCGGCCGCGCTGTTGCATTCTCATCTTCGCAGCGTGCGATTTGGCGCTGTGAGCGCGACGATTCCAAACATCACGATGCAGAACCTCGCGAGTTGGCTCGGTGCGGAACTCGACGGCATGTTCGTATTTGGAGAAGAGTATCGACCAGTGAAACTGCAGACGTACGTCCGAACTTTTTCTGATGGGACGAACGATTTTCTGTTTGCCAAGTTTTTGAAAAATCACGTGTACGGCGTCATTTTACAGTTTTACCGCGGCAAACAGACGCTCGTCTTCTCGGGATCTCGCGACAACGCGCTTCAGACGGCGAAACAACTCGTCTTGACCTCTCGTGAGAATGGAAACATGTTCCTACATCCGCAGTGCGCGCGTTTGTTGCAAGAGGCTTCGACGCGAGCGAAGAACAAATCTCTCGCCGATTGCATTGTCTCCGGAGTTGCATTTCATCACGCCGGTTTGGAGAAGGAAGACAGAGAGCTCGCCGAAACGTTATTTCGCGAACGTCTCTTGATTGTTTTGTGCAGTACGAGCACGTTGGCCGTCGGTGTGAATCTTCCAGCGTACCTGTGCGTCGTGGCCGGCACTGAAATCTACGACGGCGGCGGCGCGTACAAGGAAATCTCCAACGATAACCTCCTCCAGATGATCGGACGCGCGGGTCGACCCCAATACGACACGGAGGGCGTCGCCGTGGTCATGACGAAGAATTCTCTCAAAACTCGTTACGAAGGTTTGGTTCACGGAAAGTATCCGCTCGAGTCGAGTCTGCGCACGTCGTTACCAGAGTCTCTGAATGCCGAAATCAGCTGTCGAACGGTGAATTCATTCAACGACGCATTGGAATGGTTACAGAGCACGTATTACTTCATACGCATGTCGAGCGAACCGAAAAAGTACGGCGTGCAGCACGGTGAATCCGCTCACGACGCTTCGAAGCGAACGATCTCGGCGACTCTGAGAGAGCTCTGCACCAGCGGAATGTGCGCGCACGCCAACAACTCGATTCAGCCGCTCAAAGCCGGCGACATCATGTCGCTTCGTTACCTGCGCTTCAAGACGATGCAAGACATCATGCGCTGCGTATCCACGTCGTCTTTCGCGGAACTTTTGCGTTTGCTCTGCGAGAGCGATGAGTGCTCAGACATCAAGCTTCGTCGCGACGAGAAGAAGGTTTTGAAGGAACTGAATCAATCCGACATTGTTCGATTTCCTCTGCGAGAGGTTACCGGCAAGACGAAAAAACTCTCCGTCTCGAAAGTCATCCGAACGCCGGCTGAAAAGTTGTATCTCGTCGCGCAGTACATATTATCTGACGTCATCGAGCCGAAGATCACGCTCTTACCGTCCATGCGCATTGAAGGCGACAAGATTTTCTATTTCGGCGCGCGCATCTTGCGCGCGGCTTCAGAGTATTATCAATCGACGTTGACATTTTCCGCGGCGACAAACGCATTCGCGCTCTCGAAAGCGCTGGACATTCGTAAATGGCCTGACTCCAAGATGCACATCTCGCAACTCAAGCACTCGCGCGCAAAAAAGGTCATGGAAAAACTTCTCGCTGCCAACATCACAACACTGAGCGCCGTCGAAGCCGCGGACCCTCGACGCATCGAGATGAAGGTGGACAAGCAGTTTCCGTTCGGCAACAACCTTCAAGGAGACGTCAAAGATTTTCCATCCGCGCTGTGCATCGTCATGAAGCACCAACTCGTCGGCCGGGAATACAACGTTGACGTCACGGTTTCGTTCAAAAACGCGTCAAACAGTGGACTCACCACGATGAACCATTTACCGGCGAAATATCCGGGGACATTGTTCGTCGGGAGCGAGCACGACGATCGCCTTCTGTACGTTCAGCGATTACCCGTGCGCGAGTTTAGCCTGGACGTGAGCTCGGACGTGCACTCGACCACGATTTTTCACGGCCAATTCAACTGCGAAAAGGCTCCGACCGGTGAGATGCCGTTGTGTCTGTGCGCTCGCGTCATCTTCGAACGATGCGTCGGACGAGACGTCGAAGAGTATCACGACATCGAGCGCAACGGCGCGAGTCCTCGAACACCTGTGAAGAGCAGATCGGTGACGCCGAACAAATCTCCCGCGTCGACGCCGTCCATGAAACAGGCGAAAATCGTCATGGATTCAACGACGAAGCGATTTCGACTCGCCAAGGACGACGACGAGGTCCGTCGAAAAGTCTCTTTTGAAGAGTACGCGTCCACCACAGCGCCGCCGGCACAGAAATCCGAGGACGTGTGCAACCGATGCGGGATGAAGGGTCACTGGGCGCGCGACTGTCTGTTTCCGGATAATCGACCGGAAGCCGACCGACCGCGTCTCGCCGACCAAAAGTGCCATCGTTGCGGCAACCTCGGTCATCTCGCGCGGGATTGCACCGTCTTGCCTGAGGGCGCGTGCAGAACGTGCGGCGTCATCGGTCACTTCGCGCGTGATTGTCCCGGTCTCGATGCCGCGCTCGACAAAGTTGAGCAAGCGCCTCCGCAACGCGAGACGTCCGACTCGGACGACGCCGTCAGCTGGGATTTCGTATTTGATTGAAACGCGCGACGAAGATTTGTACGTATGATGTGAATGTAATGAATACACGAGATTTGATTTTTTTGTTACAGTCGTTCCTAAGGGGTTGACGGAAACTCTTCCTCTCCGGCGGTGAATTCTAAACTATTTTCAACCGCCTCGATGCTCACGCGCAAATCCGCAATCGCGTTTGAGAATAATTGTTCCAAGTGTTCCGTCTTTTGGAGCGTGCGGTGCGTCTCGAAAACCTTTCCACATGCGCGGTACAGTTTCCAGAGCGCCTCTATCAATTCGATACAATCGGATCGCGACAGCGGCGGCGCCGGAGTGCTCGGCGACAGCGTCGTCATGGACAAGGGTGTCGGCATCGTGCGCGCAGACGTCGCCACCGACGCCGGCGAAGGTGGCGGCGCTTTGACGTTTGGCGACGGCGAAGGATACGACGCGCTCGTTGGCGTGTCCAGAGGGATTCCCGCTCCCATCGGCACGGCGGTCTCGCTCAACCCACGCCTGTGAATGATCGGTAATCTCGGCGTCGATTGCCGAACCTCCGCCTTTGGCGGTTTCGGCGACGGCTCGACGGGCATCGGCGTGGAAAATCGAGGCTCGTGCGCGTCCTGTCGACTCTCGGACGGAAAGTCGATGTCAAAGAAGGATTGAATCAGCGACGGCACACCGCCGTTCACGCCAGCCGCGAGAGATCCCTGCAACAGACGCTGCAAGAGCTCCGCCTGAGGCTTGCGAGCGTTCGCCGCAGCTAAAAGCGCAAAGGTTTGCTCGTTGAGCATCTGAATCGCGCTCTGACACGGGTTCATCTCCTCGACCGACGTGTTGGTGATTCGCGAGCGCGGTAACAGATTGGGGAACTCTTCATCCACCGTGATCTTAGTGCGACGACGACCTTGATACCGAAGACCGGCGACGACGGGACCTTGCGCCTGACTCACTTCGCCGGTTTCGGTGAAGACGACGGGCGCGTCAAACGTAAACTTGCCGCAGCGAGAGAATCCCTTACCGCCGACGCCACCACCAATCGCTGTCTGCTCGAGGGCATCGAAATCAATCTGTAACGCCGTAATCTGTAAACCGGCGCACCCTTCCTCCACAATGGCGTCCGAGTTGGTGGACATGGAGACCACCCGCGTGTCCGGTTGCAAATACTTGGACAGCTGCGCGATGATCTTCTTATTCATCTCGCCGAGCGTTCGTTCTCGCGGCTCTCGGTAGACCCACTCCGAACCGACCATGTCGTCCCAAGCGCTACCGATCAGACGAACGCGCCAAAACGTCGCCGGTTCCGGCGGTGGTTTACCCTTGACGTCGAGTTCGTACCGGTTGGGATCGCCGACGGAAAACGTGGCGTCGAGTCGACGGAAGAGCTCCGCCATGGTGGCGTGCGATTCGCTCAGAGAATCAAACTGACGATGCGTCTGCCAAGAGACTTGCGCCGTTTCCATGACGCGCAACGCCGCCTCCAAATGGTTCCCTCTCGTGAATAACTCGACGGCGCGCGCGAGATGCGCGAGCACTTGTCGCTCTCCGATTTCCTCGGTGCCGCACCGCGTTCCCGCCACGGCGGGGAGCGGCGACGCTCCCTCGGGAAGAGCGAAGAATGATTCTCGCAGAGCCTTCACGTCGTGTTCGAACCACACGCACAGGTTCGGCGCGGCGACGGAAAACGCCTGCATGGCGATGATTCCCGCAGCAGTCGACGCCTCGCCGGCTTCGACCCAGTGTTCGCCGGCGGCGAGCCTGTCGGAGAGCGAGCGCAACACTTTGACGTGCGCGGCTGGGGATGATTTCAGCGCTAAAGCCAATAACGCCTCGAGATCCGCCGCGTGTGGGAGATTGAGAGCGCTTCTGGGATTCATCGTCGCGTTTGCCAAGCGTCGAACGCACAGTTCGGCGCTCTCCAGCGTGTGCAGCGTATCCTTGACCGAATTGTTCCAACCCGACGGACTCACCTCGGTGCCGGATTTGAGACTCTGTAACGAGATGGATAATCTCTCTTGAAGCGACACCGGTTTGAGCGGGAAGAACGCGGCATGCATGGCGTAAATCAGCGTTGGACAGAGCGGTTCGCTCGTGCCGAAGATTTCCACGGATGATTCGAGCATGGTTCGAAGATTGGCCACGGCGAGCTCTCGCACCGGCGGAGGACGCGCCGCCGCCTTGAAGACGGCGATGGCCGCGCCTTGTAAAAAGGCGTACGGCGCGACGCCCGGCGCGATGGCCGGTGACGGTGGGTACTCTTCAAGCGGTGCGTTGACTTTGCGCGGATGCAGTGACGCGAAGAGCACCTTGCAGTGTTCTCGGAGTAACGAATCCAAAATCGGCGCAGACATTTTCCACGAAGATTCGCTCTGCGGTCTCGACATGATGGCGAGCATGACGCCCAAGATTCCTTCCAACGCGTTGAACGAAATGCTCTCGTACTCGACGTCCTCGTCGATCGATTCGTCGATGAACGACGACGGGGAAGACTCGGAGTACGCCTTGGGACTCAACCTGGTGTTCGGAATCTGCACCGTCTCGTTTGGATCAGAAACTTTTCTTCTTCGCATGACACCCATCGCTCGAGCCGCGGCGCCGATGACGCCCCACTGGGATTTTAAGCTCCCGCGACTGTGCCATTCGCTGATGAGACGCAAGATAATCATGTAGACGCAGGTGTTGAGTTGACCAGCGGCGACGCGCGGATCGTAGTGGAGCTCTGAATCCGCGGTTCCGTCCACGGGGCCAGAGGGCGACCATGAATCGTTACCGTCGGTTTCGTACGCGAAATCTTCCGCAGCTCTCGAGAGGATACTCACGAAATTTTTCATGCGAACGGGATCCTCGGTGAGCCAGTTCCACAAATTGTTCGCCTGCGTGTCGCGCGCGAGCATCAAAATACTCACCAACAAGTCGCGTCTTCCGACCACATCGAGAGTCTCAATTGTCTCGCGCTGCGAGATGAGAAGTCGAAGTAACGGCGCGTACGCAGCCGCGATGGATCGACGCGCGCTGGACGATTGCCACGAACGATCCCATGCATGCCTCGTCAGCGTCGCGGCGACGATGCGAGACGCCGTTTTCGCTCGTTCTGGATCGCTTTCGAGGTTCCACTGCATGGCCTCCGTGAACGCGTTGACCAGAGCATCGCCAGCACTGTATTTCGAAGGCTCGGACGAGTCTTCGCTCCACCCATTTTTACTTTCGTACACCACAGAGGCGGTGATGATGTCGAGTATGACGGGAGACGCGCACAACGTGTCGAAGAATTCGCGCAACAACGCCGTGTGTCTGACGCCACCCTGCCCGAGACTCTTGACGTGCATGGCGGCGAGCATGGTCGCGAGAGGCGCGAGCGGACCAGCGCGTCCGAGAGTACCGTTCCCTCTCGATCCCTCTTGATACTTTTTTATTCCCGGTATGGAAAACATGAGGGTGAGAAACATGGCGACGCCGCAGTTCAAATTGCGCGCTTGATCCATGTCGGCATCCGACGGTAACATGCGTTCGCCGCGAGTCTTGACTTCATTCGACAAGATGTCGATGACGTTTCGCAACGGCATTTCATCGTTTTCGATGGACACAGTGTCGCTCGGTGATTGCGCTCGATCGAGCGCGACGGCGCGATGAATCATCCCGAGGAAGAACCACGACATCGAAAGAGCCTCCTCGTAAGGAACGTACGGCTCGCGAGTTTCCGCGAGCACGGAAGCGTAACGCTTGGCGAGAATGGTGTGCGCCGGTAACGCCGCTCGCGACGTCCCGAGCGTCTGTAATTTACCCAATTGTTTGCTCCACGAACGCTCGAGAGATCCGAATCCGAGCGTCATGTACGCCTCCAACGGAGGACTGTGGCTCGCCACTCCCTTCAGCGGAGGCGTTTTCCCAGGCTCGACGCGTTGCACAGCCGCGACGACGCGAACGAGCGTGTGGAACGCCAATATCCCGATGTCTTGCGTCGCGTCGACTCGTTCGTACTTCGGAAGCGCGGGTATGAGCGACAGCCTTCTCTCCAACAAATCCGCGCTCTGCGTAAAGTCGTCGCTCAACCCAGCCGAGACGAGAGAAGCGCCGTCGTCCTCGTCGTCATCTCTGCGCGAGTCTTTGCTCAACCGCGAGCTTTGCTTCTCTTCTTGTTCGTAGATGTCCAGTTGAGACGAATCCGAAACTCTTAACGTCAAACTCATGAGTAGATTTAACACCGCTGGTAAGTGCTGAATGAGCGCGTGCACGTTCGCGAGAGCGAGCTCACTCACGGCTATTCTCAGTTTATCTTCGGTTTCTGGTGTCTGCGTTTCACGCCACGAGCTCGTCGCGGCGAAAAGAGCGCCAATGTGCGAGTCGCCTGTGTGCATCGTCGACGCGAGTCGGAGACGCACGTGCACGCATTCCTTTCTTTCCTCCCAGTATGGCATGTGCGCTCGAACGTTTGACTGCAAGTACTTTGGTAAAAGTTCTCGCATCGCGACGAGGCTGATGTCGCCACCCGTGGGTGTCGTCGCGCTCGCAACCTTCGCCGCCAAGGTTTCGGGTTGAGAGCAAAGATTGATGACGGAGTGGCCGAGCAATTCTTCCTCGCCGCCGCCACTACCGAACATGCCATTCGACGCGCTTTGCGCGCCGTAGATGCTCAACACGAGATGGTGCGATGGATTCAACCGCACGGGCAGCCGTACGCGCGCTTCGTGATAAAACACACCACCTTTGGAGCGCATGCGGCTCATGGTCGTCCAGCTCTCGCGACACATCCCCCGACCGCATGGCGACGGGAAAGCCAGTAAACCTTTGCATTCAATCTCTAAGTCATCGTCTCTGAGCTGAATGCGCACCCGAAGGTCTTGACGTTTGCCGATGTCTATCGATTTCACGTACACGTACAGCTCTCTCGCGAGACCGTCGTCGATGGCGCCGCCCCAAGCCATTTCCCAATCGAAAGCGCCGGTCGCGACGCGCGGGTTGAAAGAGCTCAACTCCTTGACGTGCACTAAACCTCTCGGGAACTCGAACCCATTGATTTCCGCGCCCGGTGACGGCGCGTTCAACGGGTTCAGTCGACAAATCATTCTGCATCGAATCGGTTTGTGCGATTTCAGAGAGTGACTCGTTCCGTTCGACATCGCCGCCTCGAGGAGCGCGTGGTCACTGTAAGCCTCTTTGACTCGATACATCTCCGAGCACGACGTTTCTTTCAACAGCATGTTCGCGCCCGGCGCACCTCCCACGCGTAAGTCGAAAATCGGCAGCACCGCCCACGCGAGTAAGTTTCGACGCTTGGACAAATTCGGATTTTCAACCTCTTGCGCTGCGAGCGCCGAGCTCCCATCGGACGAGTGCACCGATGTGGCTTGCGTCGATCTCGCCTGCATTACCTGTTGCTCCTTCGCCTGACGAAGTGCCTCCATTCCCAGCACTCGTTGTCGCTCCTTTTCGGCGTGAACCTTCGCCTTACGAATGTCTTTGTGCGTGTACACCTTGTCCTCTATGCCGCCCTCGTCCGCGGCGAGATGGGTGAGATGCGCGATGAGTCTCAGATTTGGCGTCAAAGCTTCGGCTGGAACGGTGAAAGCGGCGATCGTTTTCTGCTGTTTCGCGTTCGGCCACGAAAAGTGAAAATTTTCGCTCACCTTGGTACGCGTTTGCACGTCGTAGAGCGCCATCGTCCCCTCCACCGTCTCGAGCGCGCCGACTTCAAAGTGAATCTCCGCCACCTCCATCGTGAACCGTAACGTGCGACTCTCTCGCTCGGCCGCGCGCGCGGACACCGCGGGTAACTTTTCACCGCGAACCAACGCGCTCGTCGGTGTCTTCGGAAGCGCCAATGATCCCGGAAACGGATGCGTGCCTCGAACGCCCGCGTGATACAACTGTAACAGCGAGCCATCCGTCGCGAAATCATTCGTCGATTCCATCGTCTGACCATTCTTCCCATCACCGCTCACCGACGTCGACGCCTCTATTTCCGTCGATCGTCTCGTCTCGTCCCCGTTCGCGTCCTCGTCCTCGTATCTCTCCTCATCGCGTTCGCGCGCCTCGGCGCCTCGCGCCCACCCGTCATTCGTCCCGCGTTCCAGCGTCAACCACCTCGCTCGCTTCGACGCCACGAGCGCCTCGACGTGCGGCACGTCGATCTCCGTCGCATCGATCGCCACCGTCCGGTATCCACCGACCTCCTCCCCCATCGCGCTCCCATTGACGACGTTCGCGTCCGCGCCGACGACGCTCCCGCGCGCGCCGACGCTAAACGACCCCGACCCCGACGTCCCCCCTCGATGTCCCGGCGCGCTCAGCGTCCCACCCCTCCGCACCGCGCGCCACGACATGTTCGTCCCGCGTCACCGCGCGCCGAGGCACGATCGATCGCGCGATCCCACCGACGCGCGAGAGGGAAAAGATTCCAATCCAATCCAAATCCAAATCCGAATCAATCCGAACGCCTCGGGTCGTCTCCGCGCCTCCTTCCTCCGTCCCGAATCCGCGCTCGATCGCTCGACCGCTCGACGACGACGACGACGACGACGACGACGACGACGACGACGACCCGTCTCCCGCGCCGCCGTCTCCCGCGCGAGAGGACGTCGCGGACCGAGGAAACGACGCGACGCCGACGACGACGCGACCGGTCGACTCGCACCCATAACTTTTACCACACATACATCCATAAAGAAAACCGACCTCGTACTCGCCGTGCGAGAAGTCTATCGCTGGGTCGTGTCGCGACGGCTTGTAACCGGACGCCCGGGGCGGGGCGGCGCCCCGTCGCGCGCGCGCGTCGTC
>MDSW01164649.1_pt1 | contig 13681 bp, 13 predicted proteins | sample 811171 | NCBI WGS metagenome assembly MDSW01 (sample SAMN05326641, study PRJNA326480) | marine metagenome | isolation source: seawater | place: Atlantic Ocean: North West | collected 2012 | reverse complement strand
TTAACCCAAACTCTTGAATTAGCTAATACAGCATTAGAAAAAATTTATAATACTGTTAACGAAAATGGAAAAATTCTTTTCATTTCTACTAAAAAGCAAGCTTCAGAGTCAATTGCGTCTCTTGCAAAAGAAACAAACCAATATTATGTAAATTATAGGTGGTTAGGTGGAATGCTAACTAATTGGGGAACTATATCAAACTCGATAAAAAAACTTCAAAAAATTAATATTGACTTGGTGGCTGAGAACAGAGGATTTACAAAAAAAGAATTGCTAAAAATGACTGTACTTAGAGATAAACTTCAACGTTCATTGGGAGGCATAGCAGAAATGAAAAAAATCCCAGATCTGGTATTTATAATAGATACAAATTATGAGTCACTGGCAATTAAAGAGTCAATTAAATTAGGAATCCCTATCATAGCGATCCTTGATACAAATTCTGATCCAGAAGGAATAGACTTTCCCATTCCAGGCAATGATGATGCAAGAAGATCTATAGATTTATACTGTAATCTTATAAAAGAAACTATATTAAATGCAAAAAAAGACGAGCCTAAAGTTTCTTCTAAAACAGAAGAAAAAACTAAAGAAGGAACAAAAGACTTAAATCAACAATCTAAGATAAATGGCAATAGGTCTAAAAAATCAAATTTAAATTAAATTTAAATGAGTGATTTAGAAAAAATTAAACAGCTTAGACAATCAACTGGAGCTGGATTTAAAGATTGCGGAACTGCAATTGAAGAGGCAAGCGGTGATTTAGATAAAGCGGCTGAAATTTTGAGAGTAAAGGGAATTTCAAAAGCATCTAAAAAAATGTCAAGGGTTGCTAAGGAAGGGGTTGTAGCTATAAGTGGTGATGAAAATAAAAAGTCAGTAATTGAAATTAATTGTGAAACTGATTTTGTAGCAAAAAATGAAGATTTTATAAATTTTGCTAAGGAAATTAGTGAGCTAAATAATTCAGTGTCTTCAGATTTAAAAAAATTAAGTAATTTAAAAATGAAAAATTCTAAAAATGTTGAAGAAAATTTAGTAGCATTGATTTCAAAAATAGGTGAAAAAATTACAATAGGAAGAGCAAAAACATTTGCAGAAAATGGATCAAAAAATTATAATTATTTACATACCGTTGTAAAAGATAATTTATCAAAACTAGCCGTTATTGTTTCAATCCAAACAAAAAACAACTCAGATAATCTTAAAAATTTTGGAAAACAACTATCTATGCACATAGCTGCATCAAATCCTTTATCGATAGAATCTGAAAATATTCCTAAAAATTTACTTGATAAAGAAATTGAGTTAATATCAGAAGAATTGAAAAACTCTGGTAAATCTGACGAAATAATTAAAAAAATAAGTGTAGGAAAAATTAATAAATATAAAGAAGATAACGCTCTTTTGTCTCAACCATGGGTAATGGAACCCAAAAAAAAAGTTTTCAATATAATAAAAGAACTAAATATTCCTGATTTAAAAATTAATAGTTTTTTTAGAATTAAAATTGGAGAATAATGTTTAACGAAATAAATTATAGTCAAAAAATGAACAAAACCTTTGAAGTATTTATCAAAGAACTTGCATCACTTAGGACAGGAAGAGCAAATGCAAATATGCTAGATCTTATTAAAGTAGATGTTTATGGACAAAAAATGCCAATTAATCAACTTGGAACAATTACAACACCCGAGTCTAGAACCATTAATATACAAGTTTGGGACTTAAATAATGTTACGCTAATCGATTCTTCTATCAAAAAATCTGACTTAGGATTGAACCCTCAAATTGATGGACAATTAATTAGGTTACCAATTCCTGATTTAAGTGAAGAAAGAAGAAATGAAATGAAAAAAATGATTAAATCTATGGGTGAAAAATGTAAAATTTCTATAAGAAATATTAGACGTGAGGCGAATGAGCAATTAAAAAATCTTCTAAAAAATAAAGATATTAGCGAAGATGAAGAAAAAAAATATGAAAAAATAATTCAAAAGCATACCGATGACCATATAAATAAAATTGATGATAAAGTTAATTCTAAAGAAAAAGAAATAATGACTATATGAACCTAATTAGACATGTTGCCATAATAATGGATGGTAATGGTAGATGGGGTATAAAAAAGAATAAATCTAGAAACTCAGGGCACGAAGCTGGATTAGTAGCAGCTGAAAAAATTATAAGAGAAACAATAAAAAAAAAAATTAAATATCTTACACTTTATGCTTTTTCTACTGAAAACTGGAAAAGACCAAAAACAGAAATTAAGTTTTTGTTTAATTTGCTTAAAATTTATTTACAAAGAAAAACTCAAGAATTAAATAAAAAAGGTATTAAATTTAAAGTTATTGGAAATAAAAAAATTTTACCAATTAAATTACTAAGTACAATTAAAGAATCAGAAAAAACCACAAAAAATAACAATTTATTACAACTAAATCTTGCTCTAAATTATGGATCAAAGAATGAAATAGTTGATACCGTTAATTTGATGGTAAAACAAAAAATTAAAATAAATAAAACAAATATAGAAAAAAATTTATTTACCTCAGATTCTCCCGATCCTGATTTATTGATAAGAACTGGTAATACAAATAGATTAAGTAATTTTTTGTTATGGCAACTTGCATATTCTGAAATTTTTTTTGAAAAAAAATTATGGCCAGATTTTAACGAAAAAGATTATAGAAAAATATTAAATAAGTTTAAAAAAACCAAAAGAAATTTTGGTAATATTTGATGACAAAGGAATTAAAAAAAAGAATTATTACTTCAGTAGTTTTATTAACTATAGTTTTAAATTGTTTGTATATTAACAATTATTCGTGGCTTATTTTACTATTTGTTGTTTCTTTTCTTTGTTGGTTAGAATTTTTTAATATAGTCAAAAAAATAAAAATAAATATAAATTTAAAAGGAATTTTAAATATTTCCAGCATTATTTTATTATTATTATTTATAAATTCGGCATACAGGATAAAAATAACAAGCGCTCCGGATATAATCTTGTTTCTTTTATTAGTTTGCATTTTTTCAGATATTGGAGGCTATGTTGTGGGTAAGACAATTGGAGGGAAAAAATTAACAAAAATAAGTCCAAATAAAACTATGTCAGGTAGCTTAGGTTCATTTTTGTTTTCATTATTTCCATCAGGTATCTTTATAATATTGTATGAAATAACAAAACTTGATAATTTTTTATTTTCATCCAAACCTTTTTATTTTGAAAATAGTATAATTATTTTATGCATATTATTATCTTTTGTATGTCAAATAGGCGATTTAATTATTTCTTATTTTAAACGGATGGCAAAATTAAAAGATACAGGAAAAATACTTCCTGGGCACGGTGGAATTCTTGATAGAATTGATGGAATAATTTTTGCAATTCCAGCAATATATTATTTGAATAATTATTTTGGAATTATTTGGTGGTTTTAAGCTTTAAATTAAATGAAAAAAAAAATTGCTATACTTGGATCAACTGGCTCAATAGGGAAAACAACAGTTAATATAATAAAAAAAGATTTAAAAAATTTTGATGTTTTTTTATTAACTTCAAATAATAATTATAAAGAACTTCTTAAACAATCAAAAATTTTAAAGCCTAAAAATATTATAATTCAAAATAATAAAAATTATGAAATTTTAAAAAAAAAAATAAAAGATAAAAAAATAAAAATATTTAATAATTTTAAATCATTTAATAAAAAAAAAATAAGAAAAATTGATTATACTATGTGTGCAATATCTGGCTTAAATGGACTAAGGCCAATTTTAGATGCAATAAAATATAGTAAAACAATTGCTATAGCTAATAAAGAACCCATAATATGTGGATGGAATTTATTAAGAAAACAACTTAATACACACAAAACAAAGTTTATTCCAATAGACTCAGAACATTTTTCTATATGGTCACTCTTAGGTAATTCAAATAATGCTGATATTGAAGAAATATTGATTACTGCATCAGGTGGTCCTTTTTTAAAACTTCCTTTAAATAAATTTAAAAATATAAAACCTGAAAGTGCAGTTAAACACCCTAAATGGAAAATGGGTAAAAAAATATCAGTAGATTCATCTACAATGATGAATAAAGTTTTTGAAGTAATTGAGGCACAAAGAATATTTAATATTGATATTAAAAAATTTAAAATTTTAATTCACCCAAATTCTTACGTTCATGCCATTGTTAAATTTAATAATGGTTTAACAAAAATACTTGTCCATGATACTGATATGAAGATACCAATTTTTAATTCAATTTATATGAATGATAATAAAATTATTCAAAGTTCAAAGATTGACTTTATAAAGTTAAATAATTTAAATTTTAAAAAAATAGACCTAGCTAGATTTCCAGCAGTTAGTTTGCTTAAAAAAATAACAAATAAAATTTCCTTATACGAAACCGTTTTAGTAACAGCTAATGATAAATTAGTTGATTTATTTTTAGAAGGTAAAATCAAATATGATGATATTTTTTTACTATTAAAAAAAATATTAAAATTGAATATTTTTTTAAAATATAAAAATAAACAACCTAAAAACTATAATGAATTGATAAATCTGAGTAATTTTGTTAGATTGAAAACTAAACTTATAAGTGTAAGATCCAACGTATGAGAAAAATTTTTCTATTATTTTTAACGTTACTTTTTCAAATAAGTATTTTGAAAGCGGAAGTAGTGAATAACATAGTTATTAACGGAAATGATAGAGTGTCTAAAGATACAATAATTCTATTGGGTGATATAAAAAAAGACATTGATTACAACGATGCTATTTTAAATAGTATTTTAAGCGAATTATATAAATCAAATTTTTTTTCAGATATTAAACTGAAAATTGTTGATGGAACTTTACAAGTAAATGTAATTGAAAATAAAATTATTCAAACTGTTCAAATTAATGGTATTAAGCAAAAAGCAATTGTACAACTTCTTAAAGAAAATATAAATTTAAAAGATAAAACTCCATTTAATGAATTTTTTGCAGAAAGAGATCTTAATATAATAAAGAACTCTTTAAAATCTGCTGGTTATTATTTTGTCGAAGTTAAAAGTACTTTAGTTGAAAATGATAATAATACAGTAGATCTTGTTTATGACGTTGAGTTAGGAGAGAAAGCAAGAATTAATAAAATTGTTTTTTTAGGAAATAATAATTTTAAAGATAGTAAACTTAGAAAAATTATAGCTTCCGAAGAGGATAAATTTTGGAAGTTTGTTTCAAAAAAAAGATATATAAATCCAGAAACTATAAATTTAGACAAAAGACTAATTAAAAACTTTTATTTGAATAACGGTTACTTCAATGTTCAGGTTAATGAGGCATTCGCTCAGTTTGAAGATGATGAAAATAATTTTACTTTAACTTACAATATTACTGAAGGATCTAAATATTTTGTTAATGAAACAAAATTAGTTCTACCATCTGATTATGATGAAAATAATTTTTTAGCAGTCAATAAAGCATTAAATAAACTTAAAAATAAAAAATATTCATTTATAAAATTAAGTAAAATTTTAGATGAGTTGGATAATATTACTCTTCTTAAACAATATGAATTTATTTCAGCGACGTTAAACGAAGAAATTGTTGGAGAAAATAAAATTAATATATCTCTTATTGTCGATGAAACAGAAAAAAAATATATAGAAAGAATTAATATCGTTGGAAACAATATAACTGTAGAGTCAGTAATAAGAAATGAATTTGTTGTAGATGAAGGTGACGCTTACAATGAATTATTAGTTGCAAAATCTATAAATAATCTTAAATCACGAAATATATTTAAAACCGTTAAACATGAAGTGAAAGACGGTAGTGATCCATCTTTAAAGGTCCTTGAAGTAGAAGTTGAGGAAAAACCAACTGGAGAAATTGCTATCGGAGCAGGTGCAGGTACCGAAGGAGCATCTTTTGGTTTTTCAGTTTCAGAAAATAACTATATGGGTAAGGGAATAAGATTAGATGCATCATTGGAAGTTACTCAAGAAAGATTTACGGGATTGTTTTCTGTTTATAATCCTAATTTTAACTATTCTGACAATTCTCTGCAAACAACAATTCGAAATACCGTCACAGAACGAATGGATAATTATGGCTACGAGTCAACTAATACAGGAATTTCTATAGGAACTGGATTTGAGCAATATACTGATTTTAGAATTAGCCCATCTTTTCATATTGGATATGAAACATTAGATACAAATCAATCAGCTACTGAAAATTTAAGAAAACAAGAAGGAAATTATTTTGATTTAACTTTATCTTATAATCTAGATTATGATAAAAGAAATCAAAGATTTCAAACTTCTGATGGTTTTAGAAGTAAATTTGTACAAGCTATACCTTTAATATCTGATGACTACTCTTTATTAAATGGTTACGAGTTTTCTAAATACCAACAATTTGGAAACGACGTGATTGGTTCCTTACTTTTTTACTCTAGAGCAGTTAATTCTATAAGCGATGATGATGTTAGAATATCAAATAGATTATACATACCAACTAGAAAGCTTCGAGGCTTCGAGCCAGGCAAAATTGGCCCTAAAGACTCAGGAGACTATATAGGAGGAAATTATGCTACAGCTTTAAACTTAGTAGCAACAATGCCTAAATTATTTTCTGAGCTACAAAACGCTGAATTTCAATTATTTTTTGATGCAGCCAATGTTTGGGGTGTTGATTACAGTAGCACTTTAGATGACTCAAATACAATAAGAACTTCTGCAGGAGTAGCAGTAAACTGGTTTACAGTAGTTGGTCCATTAAATTTTTCTTTAGCACAACCAATAACAAAAGCTTCTGGTGATAAAACTGAGTCATTCAGATTCAATTTAGGTACAACATTTTAATGAATTCTACATTAAAAGTTTTTTTTATTATTTTTTCACTATTTTTTTATACTCAGTCTTACGCAGAAAATTTAATTGCATTTATAGATATGAATAAAATAATGAATGAATCTACAGCTGGCAAATCTATAACTAATCAACTTGAAAAACTTCATAAAAAAAATATTGATTATTTTACGAAAGAAGAAAAAAAACTTAAAGAAAAAGAATCTTCTATAATTTCACAAAAAAATGTTTTAAGTAAAGAAGATTTTGAAAAAAAAATCATAAGCTTAAGAGAAGAAGCTAATTCATATCGTTCTAAAAGAACTGAACTTATAGATTCATTAACTAAAAAAAGAGTTAATGCTACTAATGATCTTATAAATGTTGTGCATCCTATTCTTCTTGAGTATTCAACAACAAATTCTATTTCAATTGTGATTCAAAAAAAGAATATTATAATAGGAAAAAATGAACTTGATATAACAAATGATATTATGTCAATTCTTAATAAAAAAATCAAAAAAGTAGATTTAAAATAATCCATGTCAATTTCTTTAGACAAAGAAGAGATTAAAAAGCTACTTCCTCATAGAGAGCCTATGCTACTTATAGATAAGCTTTTAAATATTAAAAAACTATTTTCTGCTACCGCTTTAGTAAACGTTAAAAAAGATAGTTTCTTTGTGCAGGGTCATTTCCCGGACCAACCTGTTATGCCAGGAGTTTTGATAGTTGAAGCTTTTGGTCAAGCAGCGGCTGCATTAACTGCTCATGGATTAGATAAGTCAACTTATGAAAATAAGTTGGTATTTTTAATGAGTGTTGAAAAAGCAAGATTTCGTAGCCCAGTTATACCTGATTGCGAATTACATCTTAATATAGAAGCAATTAGATCACATGGAAAAGTTTGGAAATATAAAGGTGAAGCTTTTGTAAAAGGAAAAAAAATGGCTGACGCTCAATGGTCAGCCACTATCGTTGATAAGAAATAATTAGCAATAAAACTTGATAAGCAATTATTATAAGTTTTGATAATAAATCAAATGATGACTAATCCTTTTTTTGAAAATAAAGGTCCTTTTAAAATTGATAGACTATTAAATCTTGCTGAAATAAGCAATGTTCACAAATTTAAAAATGATAAAGTTTATGATATTAAAGATTTATCAACATCATCAAGTAAGGACATTACTTTTTTTCATTCAAAGAAATATGAAATTTTAGCATCAAAAACAAACTCATCTTTTTGCATTACAACGAATAGCCTTAAGAATTATTTGCCTAAATCATGTAAAAAAATTATTGTTGATAATGTTTTATTAACCACAGCAAAGATTACAAGAATATTTTACCCAAAATCTATAAATGATGACTTTGATGTTACAGTTAAAGATATATCTAAAACCACTTTCAAAAAAAAAGTACAATTTGGTAAAAACGTTTTAATTGGAAAAAATGTAAAAATTGGAAAAAATTGTTTTATTGGACATAATTCAATAATAGAAAAAAATGTTGTAATTGGAAATAACTGTTCTATTGGTTCTAATGTAATAATAAGAAATACAATTATAAAAAATAATGTTCATGTGCTAGATGGATGCATAATTGGAAAAAAAGGATTTGGTTTTTTTCCTAATAAAAAAGTAAATTATCGTTACCCCCAAATAGGAATAGTAATAATAGATGATTATGCTGAAATTGGATGTGGCTCTACTATAGATCGTGGATCTATATCCAACACTATAATAGGTAAAAATAGTTTTTTGGACAATCAAATACATATTGCACACAATGTTAAAATTGGTGACAACTGTATTATTGCAGGCCAAGTTGGATTTGCTGGAAGCTCGACATTAGGAAATCAAGTAATGATTGGAGGACAAGCAGGCATTTCTGGGCATTTAAAAATTGGTAATAATGTACAAATAGGTGGTGGAAGCGGTGTTATAAAAGATATACCTGATAATTCTAAAGTAATGGGATATCCCGCAAAAGATATAAAAAATTTTATAAGGGATAATAAGTGATACATAAAACTGCAATAGTCGACAATAAAGCTAAAGTTTCAAGTTCAGCAACGATAGGTGCTTACACTGTAATTGGTCCAAATGTTGAAATAGGTAAAGATGCAATTATACATTCTCATGTTAATATTTCAGGACATACAAAGATTGGAAATGGTAATAAAATTTATTCATTTGCATCTATAGGAGGTGACCCTCAAGACCTAAAATATAATGGAGAAAAAACTGAACTTATTATAGGTGATAATAATAAAATAAGAGAATATGTAACCATACATCCTGGAACAGGAAGTGGAGGAGGAGTTACTAGAATTGGTAATAATTGTTTATTTATGATTTCATCTCATATAGCGCACGATTGTTTTGTTGGGAATAATGTAATTATTGCAAACAATGTACCACTAGGAGGGCATGTTAATATAGAAGATAACGTTGTTATAGGGGGTAATTCTGCTGTTCAACAATTTACAAGAATTGGAAAAATGGCAATGATTGGTGGGATGACCGGCGTTTTATATGATGTTATTCCTTACGGTCTATCAATAGGAAATAGAAATTATTTACAGGGACTTAACTTAATTGGTTTAAGAAGAGCTAAATTCGAAAACAAGGATATTTTAGGCTTAACAGAAGCATATAAAGAAATTTTTGCTACAAAAAATCTTAGCGATAATTTAAACAATTTAAATGGAGAATTTAAAGAAAACCCATTAGTACAAGATGTTATTAATTTTATAACAAAAGATAAAAAAAGATCTATTTGCACACCTTTTTTAAAGGAATAATATGATTGGTCTAATATTTGGAGAGACAAAATTTCCAAATGAAATTCTTAAAAAAATTAAGAAAAAGCAGTTAAAATACTTAATAATTGATTTATCAAGGTCAAAAAAATTTAAAAAAGATAAGAAATCATACTCTGTATCGATAGGTCAATTTGGAAAAATTATTAACATTTTAAAGAAAAACAATTGTAAAAAGGTTCTATTTGCAGGAAAAGTGTTAAAGCCGAATTTTTCTAAACTTAAATTAGATTTAAAAGGTATTTATTATATTCCAAGAATTATTAATGCTGCCAAATTAGGTGATGCAGCTATTCTAAAAGAGATAATAAAAATATTAAATCAACAAAAAATTAGAACAATAAGTTCAATAAATTTTAATCCCGAACTATCACTTGGAAGTGGAAATTATACAAAAATTGTTCCTAACGAAGAAGACAAAAAAGATATAAAAAAAGCTATAACAACATTAAATAAATTGAATAAGTATAATTTTAGTCAAGGAACAGTAGCTAGAAATGAAAAAATTATTGCTATTGAAGGTAAGGGTGGTACAGAAAAAATGCTTAGAAAGTGTAAAAATAAAAAAATCATAAATAATGGTGTCTTAGTCAAATTTCCAAAGAAAAAACAAGACCTTAGAGTTGACTTACCTACAGTAGGTTTAAAAACACTAATGCAATGCCAAAAAGCAAGACTTAAAGGAATAGTTTTAAAAAATAAATGTAATGTTTTTTTAGAAAGAAATAAATGCATCAGTTTTGCTAATAAAAATAAAATGTTTATTTTAGTTAAATGAAAAAGATATTTATATTAACTGGAGAACCATCTGGAGATAAATTAGCCTATACAGTTATTAATAAATTAAAAAAAAATTTCTCTAATATTGAATATTTATGTGTCGGTGGAACACATTTAAAGTCATTAGGTATTGAATCGATTTATGACCTTAAAGAGGTTACCTATATTGGTTTTACCAGTGTTTTATTAAATATATTTAAAATTAAGAAAAAAATTGACGAAACTGTAGAAAAAATAATTGAATTTAAGCCTGATATTTTGTTTAGTGTTGATAGTCCTGATTTTACTTTGAGAGTTGCTGAAAAAGTAAAGAAAATCAATCCTAAAATAAAAACAATTCATTTTGTTGCTCCACAAGTTTGGGTTTGGAGGGAAAATAGAGTTAAAAAATTAAAATCATTTTTAGACCATGTATTGCTATTATTTCCTTTTGAAAAAAAATATTTTGATAAAGAAAATATTCAATCCACTTTCACAGGTCATCCTTTATTAGAAAGGAATGAAAAAAGCAAAATTGATATAAGTCAAATAATTAAGGATAAGAAAAAAATTATTTCAATTTTTGCAGGTAGTAGACAATCAGAACTAGATGTTCATTTACCAATTTTAATTAAATTTATAAAAATGATGAATGAGAAGTATAATGATATTTTTTATGTTTTTCATTCAACCAATGAGTTTAACAAGATTGTACAAGATAAACTAATTAATGAGGGTTTCAAAAATTGTGGCTCTATCTCAGATGAAAAAATTAAATCTGAAGTTTTAAAGTCATCTATATTCGCTATTGCAAAATCAGGTACTGTTTCATTAGAAATATGTAGTTTGAGAGTCCCATCTATTATTATTTATAAAATGAATTTTATAAATTTTTTAATAGTAAAAATGTTAGTTAAAGTAAAATATGCAAACATTATTAATATAGCTGCTAACGAAGAAATTTTACCTGAATTAATTCAATCAAATTGTAATTCTAAAAATATATTTAATAGGGTAACAACTTATTTAGATGATAAACAGTTAATGCAAAATCAAATTGATAAATGCCAAGTTATTATAAATGATTTTAAAACAAACAAATCGTCTGAAATTGCAGCTTCAGTTTTAACTAACAACCTTTAATCTTTCAATTACCTCATTCTTATCTAGAGACATAATTATGTCATATATACCTGGGCCAAATTTTGATCCTACCAAAGCTATTCTTAGAGGTTGTCCAACCCCTTTAAAGTTTGTTTTATTATTTTTTATTAAGTTATTTATAATTTTTTCCAAATTCTCTTTGTTTATATTAGATAATTTTTCAAATTCTTTTAAAAAATCTTTTAAAATTATTTTTGCTAAATCATCTAAAAGTTTTTGATCATCTGAGGATATTTTTATTTTATTTTTTATAAGATACTGCGCATTATCATATATATCTTCAAGAGTTTTAGCTTTATTTTTTAGAAAACTTAATGACTTTTTAATTTTTTCTGATTTATTATCAATTTTATCTTTGTAATTTTCACAATATTTCATTAAGTTGTTCAAAAGATCGTTTTCATTGATGTTTTTGATATAATATTCATTCATAGACAAAATTCTGCTCATATCTAATTTTGAAGGTGATTTACCTATACCTTTCAAACTAAAGTGTTTTATACTTTCTTCTAATGTAAAAATTTCTTTATCTTCAAATGACCAACCTAATCTTAAGAGATAATTTCTTAACGCATCTGGCATAATGCCAATTTTTGAATAATCATCTAGAGTTGATGCTTTGTCTCTTTTGGATAGTTTTTTTCCTTCTGAGGTGTGAATTAATGGAATATGAGCAAAGGATGGAAGTTTCCATTTCATTGCAAAATATATTTGCATTTGCTTAAATGTATTAATTTTATGGTCATCACCTCTAATTATATGAGTAACTTTCATCTCATGATCATCAACAGATGCTGACAAATTATACGTCGGAGATCCATCATTTCTCAAAATAATGAAATCTTCAATAGTATTATTATCAATTTGTACATCTCCTTGAACTATATCTTTCAATAAAGTAGACCCATCAATTTTACTTTTAAATCTTATAACTGGTTTTATATTTTTTGGAGCATCGGCTTCACTTTTATCCCGCCATTTTCTATCATAAATGTAAGGAATTTTTTTTTGTTTAGCTCTTTCTTTCTGTTCTTCTATTTCTTCATTCGAACAATAGCACTTATAAGCATTTCCATTTTTTAATAGTTCATTCACTACATCAATATGGTTATTTATCTTAGCTGACTGTATATATTCTTTTCCATCATACTGGATACCTATCCATTTTAAGGATTTAATAATCTGATCTTTGTATTCGTTTTTAGATCTTTCTTTATCTGTATCTTCTATTCTTAAAAAAAAAGAACCTTTTTGATTTTGCGAATATAACCAGTTAAATAGAGCTGTTCTAAGTCCACCAATATGTAATGGACCAGTTGGTGATGGAGCAAATCTAGTTGCTACTTTTGACATTGCAAATAATTAAACTATTTTAATGAAAGTTTCTATATAAAGATACAAGAATTCCTTGAACTTTTACTCTATCAGGGCCAAAAATTTTAGTTTCGTAATTTCTATTTGCACTTTCTAAAGCTACTGTTTTACCTTTTCTTCTAATCCTTTTAAGCATAGCTTCATGGTCATCAATTAGAGCAACTACAATTTTTCCATTATCAGCAGTATTTGTTTTTCTTATAATTACTGTGTCTCCGTCATTAATTCCAGCTTCAATCATGGAATCACCTTGTACTTTTAAGCCAAAATATTCTCCATTTTTTTCAATATTGCTTGGCAACGGAACTCGAGATACTTCGTTTTGAATAGCCTCTACAGGTGTTCCTGCAGCTATTTTTCCTAATACAGAAATTTCATTATCATTTTTTTGGGTTTCATCGTCAAGTCCACCTTTAATTACACTCGGTGAAAAACTATTATAAATATCATTTGCTGAAGCAGTTTCAGGTAGTTTTATAACCTCTAATGCTCTCGCTTTGTGAGGCATTCTTCTAATAAAACCTCTTTCTTCTAGAGCACTTATTAATCTATGAATTCCAGATTTAGATTTTAAATTTAGCGACTGTTTCATTTCCTCGTATGATGGAGAAACGCCAGAAGATCTCAACTTCTTGTTGATAAATAAAAGCAGGTTTTTTTGTTTTTTTGTAAGCATAGAACAAATATCGTACATTTCTGT
>MDSW01143884.1_pt1 | contig 13682 bp, 12 predicted proteins | sample 811171 | NCBI WGS metagenome assembly MDSW01 (sample SAMN05326641, study PRJNA326480) | marine metagenome | isolation source: seawater | place: Atlantic Ocean: North West | collected 2012 | reverse complement strand
ATAATTCTCTCGATCTTTTCAGCGTATTCAAATGAGTTATCTTCTACAAAAGTGAGTTTAGGAAGAAACTTAATATCTAGCCTTTTCGACAGTGCTCTTCTAACAAGATGAGAGTATTCAGTCAAGATTTTTACAGTTTCTTTCGTATCTATTCCGCCTAAAGGAATTACGTAAACTCTTGCTGTTTTAAGGTCTGGAGTCATCCTGACCTCGGTTACTGTAATTAATTTTGTGTTAATCAAAGGAATTTTAGCTTCATTTCTGAGAAAGAGTTGACCTAAATTTTGTTTCACAAGTTCCCCTACTCTTAGTTGTCTTTGACTAAATGGCCTTTGGGAAGTTTGATTAACCATCATATTGACCTTTGTATTTTTTCAGACAAATAGGATTCTATCACGTCTTTTTCTTTAAAATCTATGAAATCTTTTATACTGATACCGCATTCTAAACCAGTGCCAACTTCTTTGACCTGATTTTTTTCTCTAAACAAAGTTAAAATTTCACCATTATATACAACATTACCGTCTCGGATTATTCTTGCCATTGATTTACTTTTTATCTCTCCACTGATCACTTTTGAGCCAGCTATTTTTCCAGCGCTTGAAACTTTAAAAACTTTTTGAATTTCAGCACTTCCTAATACTGTCTCTTTAATATCCGGAGTAAGAAGACCAGATAAAGATTTTTCAATGTAATCTAATGCCTCGTAAATAATATTAAAAAATTTAATTTCTATTTTTTCTTTATCTGCTAATTTTTTTGCTTCTCTGTTAGGTTTAACATTAAACCCAACTAAAATAGCATTAGACGCTTTTGCCAATGAAACGTCTGTTTCATTAATCAATCCGATATCTGATAAAATAATATTTGCCTCAACTTCGTCATGATTTATTTTATTAATCGCCATTTTTAGTGCCTCACTTGAGCCTTGAACATCAGATTTTATTATTATGTTTAGTTCATCTTTATTTTTAGCATTATCAAAAAGAGTAGTTTTATCTTTTGCAATTAATTTATTTTTTGTACTATTATCTTTTTTAATTTGCGAAATTTCTTTTGCCTCTTCCTCATTTTGAGTTACCAGAAATTCAGCCCCTGCAAACACAGAGCTATTCATACCTAAAATTTCTACCGGCATTGATGGTAAAGCCTCATCAATCATTTTTCCATCGTAACTAATCATTGCTCTTATTTTTCCCCATGTATCTCCACAAACAAAATGATCTCCTTTTTTTAATTTACCATTGCTAATTAAAACAGTTGAAACTGGTCCTTTGCCTTTATCAATTTTTGACTCAATTACAACACCACTAGCTTTATCTGAGTATGATGCTTTTAAATCAAGTATTTCTGATTGAAGTAAAATACTTTCTTTGAGTTTATCCAAATTCTGTTTTTTTAATGCAGATACTTCAACAAAAAGAGTATCTCCACTTAATTCTTCAGCTATTAATTCAAATTGCATCATCTCATTCTTAATTTTACTGATATTTTTTTCAGGTAAATCACACTTGTTAATTGCAACAATAATAGGAACTTTTGCTGCCTTAGCATGTTTAATGGCTTCAACAGTTTGTGGTTTGATTCCATCATCAGCAGCTACTACTAAAACTACAATGTCAGTTATTTTTGAACCCCTGGCTCTCATTTCAGTAAACGCAGCATGACCAGGTGTATCAATAAAAGTAATTAATTTATTATCATTTGTTTTTACTTGATAAGCTCCTATATGTTGAGTAATTCCGCCATGTTCCCCTGATACAACGTTGCTTTCACGTAATGAGTCTAGTAATGAGGTCTTCCCGTGATCAACATGACCCATAATTGTTACAACTGGAGGTCTATTTTTTACTTCTCCTGAATAATGTCCTCTTTGTTTGCCAGTTTTAACTGATGTTTTATCTTCTATGATAGGTTTATGTCCAAATTCTTTTACAATATACTCTGCAGTGTCTTTATCGATATTATGATTTATCGTTGCCACAACTTTCATATTGAACAAAAATTTTATTATTTCGCTAGATTTCTCTGCCATTCGATTAGATAATTCTTGAATAGTTATTTGTTCTGGAATTTTTACTTCTTTGACTACTTTTTTAAACTCTTTTTTTTCTTCTCCCTCTGGCTTATTTTTTTTTTCTTTCAGTCTAGCCCTTTTTACAGATGCTAAACTTCTCTGTTTAATTTCAATTTCCTCGACATTCAAAGCTCTTGATACGGTTAGCTTAAAATCTCTTTTGTCTACTGGTCCCTTTAATCTTAGTTTGCTTTTTCCTGTAGGTTTATTCTCTTTTTTAATAAATTCTTTAGTGGCTTGCTGTTCAATAAATTTTCTCGCAAAATTCTTTTTTTTATTTTCGTTGTTTAAATTTTCACTTTGATTGTTGAATCTATTAACTTTTGCTGATTTAAAAGGTTTTTTCTTCTCTACAAAATAAGATTTTTTACCTGAAGTTGATATTGAGCTTGTGTCAATTTTTTTTTTTAAATTAGATGAAATAGTAAGTGTCTTTTTTTTATCTTTGTCCATAACATTACTTGTAAGCTATCTCTCTAGCTGACATAATTAACTCGTCAGCTTCTTTTCTAGATAAAGAAAATTCTTCAAGATAGCCGTCAATTCTTATTTTTTTTCCTTTTATTTCATCATAGCCACCAATTAATTCATCTGATGATAAATCAGCAAAATCACTTAATTTTTTTATATTTTTTTGTCCCAGTATTACTAACATTCCTTGGGTCATGCCTTTTAAATTTATAAGCTTTTCTTCAACTCCCAGTTCTGTTAATTTAAGTGCAACGGCTTCCTTTTCTTTTATGATTGTTTCTTTGGACCTGTTAATCAATTCTACAGCAGTTTCCTCGTCTATAGCTTCAATTTTAGAGATATCATCTGGTTTTGATTGGGCTATTTCTTCGATAGAGATAAAACCTTCAGAAACAAGTAATTGACCTAAAGTTTCATCTACCTCTAAATTTTTAATCAAAGTTTCTGTTCGATCTTTAAATTCTGTTTGGCGTCTTTCTGAGTCTTCTTTATCGGTAAGTATATCAATTTCAAAGTTCGTTAATTTAGAAGCTAATCTAACATTTTGCCCCCTTCTTCCAATAGCTTTACTCAAATTTTCCTCTGTTAAAATTATATCGATCCTCTTATTCTCTTGATCAATTAAGACTCTTTGTATTTCTGCTGGAGAAAGAGATTCTGAAATTAATGTAGGTAAATCCTCTGTCCATTTTATTATATCAATTTTTTCACCATGTAATTCGTTTACAATAGTCTGAACTCTACTACCCCTCATTCCAACACAAGCCCCTACTGGATCGATTGAAGAATCCTTAGAATGAACGCATATTTTAGCTCTACTTCCTGGATCTCTAGCAACAGATTTTATCTCTATAGTCCCTTCGTAAATTTCGGGAACCTCCTGAAAAAATAATTTAGCTAAAAATTGCGGGTGGGCTCTTGATAAAAATATTTGGTGACCTTTAAGCTCTTTTTTCACTTCATAACAATAAGCTTTTACTCTGTCACCTGTTTTTAGTATTTCTCTAGGTATTAATTCATCTTTTTTTATTACACCTTCTGCTTTACCAAGGTCGACTATAACATTGCCATATTCTAAACGTTTGATAATGCCACTTAATATTAATCCTTGTTTATCTATGAAATCTTCATATTGTCTGTTCTTTTCTGCCTCTCTTACTCTACTACTAATAACTTGTTTAGCGCTTTGAGCAGCTATTCGTCCAAAGTCAATTTGAGGCAATTCTTCATAGATTTTTTCTCCAACTTTAAATTCTTTTTTATTATATATCTTTTGAGCATCCTCTAATGTGATTTCTCTTGCAGTATCCTCAACTGACTCAACAATGTCTAAAACTTTTTGGATCTTTATATCACCACTTTCTCTGTCAATGCTTACCTCTATATTGTTATCATTTCCAAATTTAGTAAGCGCTGCTCTTTTAATGGCACTTTCCATGGAGTCTATTACCAATTCTTTATCGATTGATTTTTCATTGGCAACAGCTTCTACAATTCTTAAAAGTTCTAGTTTATCTAAGCCTCTGTTTAACATTTTTACTGCTCCTAAAAAAAAATGGGCTAAAGCCCATTTTGAAATATTAATAATTTGCTTAATTTTAAAAGAAAATTAAGATTTTTTCAAGATTACAATTTAAATAAATCTGATTTATCTGTTTTTTCCCAAGTAAACTCACCTTTATTTGTGGGTTTTCTTCCAAAGTGGCCATAGGCTGATGTGATTTGATAAATAGGGTTATTTAATTTTAACATTTCCCTAATGCCTCTCGGTGATAAATCAAAGTTCTTTTCTATTATTCCCATGATCTTTTTCACTTTTAATTCGTCTTCATCTGCCAATTTTACGAAAATAGAAAGTGGTTTTGATACACCAATTGCATATGCCAACTGAATCAAACATTTTTCTGAAACACCAGATGAAACTATATTTTTAGCTAAGTATCTAGCCGCATATGCTGCTGATCTATCAACTTTGGTTGGATCTTTTCCTGAAAATGCTCCTCCGCCATGAGGAGCTGAACCTCCGTAAGTATCTACAATTATTTTTCTCCCGGTTAACCCAGTGTCGCCATCAGGACCACCAATAATAAATTGCCCTGTTGGATTTATATATATTTCTTTAGGATCTAAATTTTCTAGAAAATTAGAAGGTATAGACTTTTTAATATAAGGAATAATTAACTCTTTAACTTTGTCTTGATTTAAATCTCTTGAATGCTGAGTTGAAATAACTACTGAGGTAACTTTTACTGGTTTATTGTTTTCATATAACATTGTGACCTGGCTTTTATTGTCAGGCTCAATTCCTTTTAAATTACCTTGCTTTCTATCTTCAGCCATCAATCTCAAAATTTTATGAGAGTAATGAATTGGTGCAGGCATTAAATCCTCGGTTTCATTGCAAGCGTAACCAAACATTAGCCCTTGGTCACCAGCCCCTTCGTCTTTATTACCTTTCGAGTCAACTCCCATCGCAATGTCGCTAGACTGATCATGTAGATAATTTTCTATTTTTGCATTTTTCCAACTGAAACCTTCTTGATTATAACCTATATCTTTTATGCAACTTCTAATTTTGTTTTCTATTTCCTCATTATCTATTTTTGGACCTCTAATCTCACCAGCAAGAACAACCCTATTTGTTGTGGTTAAAGTTTCACAAGCTACTCTAGAGAAAGGATCCATAGAGAGGTAAGTGTCGACAACCATATCAGAAATTCTGTCACTTACTTTATCTGGGTGACCCTCTGAGACTGACTCACTGGTAAATAAGTAATTATTAGTTGTCATGTTTTTTAAATATTAGAAAAGATAAAATATATGTAATTAAAAGAGCAAAAAATATCAAATCATTTTTATTTTTATTTTCGTTCTTGATTAGTGGGACTTCTAGCTGGATATTCCCAGCTTCATTAGGGCTCAATTTTTTGATTACATTGCCTTTATTATCAATAATTGCGCTTATACCTTTGTTAGCTGACCTTATCAAAAAAGAGTTCTGTTCAATCGATCTAAATATTGTTTTTGAGAAATGCTGATATGGACCAATCGAATTACCAAACCATCCATCTTCAGAAATATTAACTATTAAATTTGTGTTTAAATCTGACTTTTGAATAAATTTTGTAAATATTATCTCATAACAAATTAGTGGTAAAATATTTAAATTATCATATTTCAGATTATCTTGGTTTTCTCCTCTTAAAAATGAACCATGACCCTCAGTAATCTTTTTAAATCCAAAATTAGTCAATATCTTTTTAAATGGTAAAAATTCTCCAAAAGGAACTAGTTTTTGTTTCTTGTACTCTTGTATTATTTCCATCTTGTTATTGATAATTATTAAACTATTATAATATCCATTCTTTTGGGCATTAAACCTGTTTACGCCAAAAAGAATTAAATGATCATCTTTAAAATTTTTTGAAATAATTTTCTTAAGTGGTCTTAATTCATCAAAGCTGTATCCACTAAAAACACCTTCTGGCCAAATGTATAAAGTTTTGGGATCATTATCTGCTCCACTAATTTTAATCAATTTAACTAATCTTTCTTCAATATCTCTATCATTTAGTCCATATTCCAGATTAAAATTAGGAGAAATGACTTTAATATTAAATTTCTCTTTAATATTTTTTAAGTACAAATTATTTTTATTAATCGAGTGATTGCCATAAATAAAAAAAGAGAAAATAGTTAAAGATGTAATGCTTAGATATAAGAATTTTTTTTTTAAGCTAGTTTTAAAAAAAAATACAGATGGCAACATAAAGATTGTTAAAATAATTAGATTTAAAGCAAATAAACCTAATTTGTCCAAAATTTGAATAATCTCTGGTGACCAGGAAAAACTATAAATCCACATATTCCAAGGAAAACCAGTAAGAATTTTTGCTCTTAGATAATCAGAAAAAGCTAGACTTCCAGAAAAAATTAAGATTGATAAAAGATTTAATTTTAAGAATGGTCCAATTAATAACGTTATAATTGAAAAAAAAAGGCTTAAAAATAAAGGAATGAATATTAATCCGAATGGAATTAATATCTTAAAACTTTCATCAAATGTTAACGAATGTGTAATCCAGTGTATACCACTCAAATAATATCCAAATCCAAAAGCTGTTCCATAAATAAATAAATTTTGCTTAAAAGGTTTTTTTCTGTAACTACTTTTTGATTTTTTTTTAATGTAAACAGTTAAATAAAAAAAAATTGGAAGAATTAAAAAATTTATAAAGGTAAGGTTAAAAGGCTGAAATGAAAATACTGTAAGCGATCCAAGAACAAACGGGGAAAAAAATAATATATTTAAACGATTATTAAGGTATTTTTCCATCAATTAGTTAAATATGAAATAATTTTTTTTTCTACTTTAATCATTTTGAGAAAATCCAAATTTCTTTTATGATCATATCCAAATAGATGAACTAAGCCATGAACCCAAAGTTTATTAAATTCTATAACAAAGTTGTTTTTGTTACCCTTTTTTTTAACCTTACTTAAGTTAATTACAATATCTCCCAAATAAATTTCTTTATCACTCTTAATTTTTTTTTTAAATTCTTTTTTCGTGTAAAAAGGGAAAGACAAAACATCTGTAGTTTTATTTTTTTTTCTAAATTTTTTATTTAATTTTCTTATTTCGTTACTACCCGTTAAAACTAACGTGCAATACATTACATTTTTTTTGTAATTATTAAATTTTTTATTTAATTTTTTGACTTTATTTTGAATAAATATGTTTGGATTTTTTAAATACCTTTTCCAAGTCTCATTGTTGGAAATAGTATTAATTTTTATCATCAAAACTTTTTTTCTGGTATGCTCTAATAATCTTAGACACTAACGGATGTCTCACTACATCATTGTGATCAAATTCGATTATCTTAATTTCTTTCAAATCTTTAAGAATATTTTTAGATTTAATAAGACCTGAAGAGGATTTGTTTATTAAATCTATTTGTGAAGGATCACCATTTACGACTAACTTTGAGTTTTCACCAATTCTAGTTAAAAACATTTTTATTTGTGTCTCTGTTGCATTTTGAGCCTCATCCAATATTGCAAAACAATTTTTTAAAGTTCTTCCTCTCATAAAGGCTAATGGTGCTATCTCGATTTCTCCTGACTCAATTTTTTTTTCGATTTTTTCTGCTCCAAAAAGTTCATACAAAGCGTCGTATAATGGTCTTAAGTATGGATCAACTTTTTCTTTCATATCACCAGGTAAAAAACCTAATTTTTCACCAGCTTCTACAGCAGGTCGAGATAAAATAACTCTTTCAATTTTCTTTTCCATTAACATTGAAACTCCTACCGAAACTGCTAAGAAACTTTTCCCTGTCCCGGCAGGACCCAAAGACATGATAATTTCATTTTCTTTAAGAGCTTTAATATAATCCGATTGCTTTTCGGATCTTGCGATTACAGATTTTCTAGGAGTTTTTATCAATTGTTTAAATGATTTTACATTAGACTTTTCTAATTCGATATTTTTTTTCACAGATAATATTATATCTTCTTTTTCAATAATTTTTGTCAAAAAGTATTTATTCGCTAAAAATTTTATAGCCTCACAAAAAATATTTATATTTTCGTTTTTACCCTTGCAAGTAATTGAATTACCTCTAAAAAATACATCTGTATTAGTCAATTTAGCAAGTTCTTTTAAATTTAAATCAAATTGTCCAACGAGAGACATTAGCATCTCATTATCATTTATTTGTAGATTAAGAGTTTCATTATCAATTTTTTTTACTACTAAATTTTGATCTAGTTTGCTTATTTCAGACATCTTTATGCAGCAAAATTCCTTTTATTATGTTTTTGATCAATTTCACCAAATAAAGTGTTTTGGTTTCCATCTGTAATTCTTACTTCTTTTATTTTTCCTTTTAAGTTTTGCTTCGTTTTTACAATTACTGAATTCAAATATTCATCCCTACCGAAAAACCCATCATTGGTTTTTAGTTTATTTTCAAAAAGTACCAAAGCTGTTGTATTAAAAAGACTTCTTTTATATTTTAATTTTATTTTTTCTGCAGCGTTTTGAAAAATTATTAATCTTTTTTTTGATATATTGTAATCAATCTGAGTCAATTTAGCAGCTGGAGTACCTGGTCTTGGACTGAAAATGAAAGAAAAACAATTTATAAATTCAATTTTATTTAACAAATTCAATGTATCATTGAAATCATTTTCAGTCTCACCTGGATATCCAATAATAAAATCACTAGAAAACTTTACTTTTGGATTTGATATCTTGAGTTTTTCAGTTATTTCCAAGTAATTTTGCACAGTATGTTTCCTATTCATTTCCCTTAGAATCTTATTTGATCCACTTTGAACTGGTAAATGAATTAATGGCATTAACTTTTTATTATTTTTTTTATGTGCTTCTATTAAATCTTCCGTAAAATCTTTAGGATGAGATGTTGAATATCTGATCCTTTTAATATCTTTTAGATCGGAAATTTTAGAGATTAGATTTGACAGTTTTTTTTGATTGTAACTATAGGCATTTACATTTTGACCCAGCAAAGTTATTTCTTTTGCGCCATTTTTTGTTAAGTCTTTAGCTTCGTTGACTAACTCTTCAATAGGTCTAGAAAATTCTGTACCTCTCGTATACGGAACGACACAGAACTTGCAAAACTTATCACACCCCTCTTGAATTGTTAAAAAGGATGACACACTGTTGTCAGTATTTTTAAAATTATTTAGTGTATCGAATTTTTCTTGAACGTCAAAACTTGTAGAATTTTCTTGTAAGGATTTTTTTTCTACATTTTTAATTATTTGATTAAGTTTATGAAAAGATTGAGGTCCAATCACTGCATCGATATATTTTTCTCTTTCTAAGAGAACGTCTCCTTCTGCTTGCGCTACACATCCTGTGACGATTACAATTGGTTTTTTCTTATCTTTGAAATTTTTTTTAACTCTTCCTATATCATGGTAAACTTTATCTGTAGCTTTTTCTCTGATATGGCAAGTATTCAAAATATAACAATCAGCTTTGTTCAGTTCATTTGTTCTTTTATAGTTTATAGACTTAGCAATATCAAAGATACGATTAGAATCGTATTCATTCATCTGACAACCAAAAGTTTTTATAAAGATTTTTTTTTCCAAATTATTTTTTTATTTTTGAACCGTACAACTCCAGCTTATGATCTACAAGATTATATCCTAACTTTTTTGCGATTTTTTTCTGAAGTTCTTCAATATCTTTATCTACAAATTCAACTATTTCACCGCTGTTAATGTCTATTAGATGGTTATGGTCATCATTAATTTCATATCTAGCCTTTCCAGCTTTAAAGTCATGTTTTACAAGTATTCCTGCTTCCTCAAAAAGTTTTACCGTCCTATAAACCGTAGCAATACTAATTTTATCGTCAATTGCTGTAACCCTTTTATGGAGCTCATCTACATCTGGATGATCTTTTGAACCATAAATTTCTTTAGACTCAGAAAGGATTTTAGCAATAACTTTTCTCTGATCAGTTAACCTTACACCCTTTTGTTTACACTTTTCTTCTATTATGCTCATAATTTAATTTAACTTAAATAAATAGGATTAATCAATTTTTTTTCAATTAAATTTTTATTTAACAAATTCTCTATATTTTTTTGATCAAATTGCTTTAAATCTGTATCTTTGTATCCAAATAACTGAATTTTTTTGGATATTTTGAGGCCTTTTGCAATAGCAAGGGAGTTTCTTAATCCAGAATAGCTGCCTGGACCCTGATTAACAATTATACTAAAATTTTTGTCCAGTTTAACACTATGATTTTTAAGAAATTTCATTATTTCTAAAACTAGTTGCTCATTATTATTTTTTTGTTTTTCAAAATCCTGAATAAAAAATTCTTTATTTATTCTTAAACCTAATTTATCATTATTTCCAATGCACTTTATTATTAAAAAATTATTTATCATATTTACTCTTATTATAGCCTTTGAGACAAATCATTCAAAGGTGTTAGCTTTAAATAATTATAATTTTGATGATTTTGGTCTTATTTCCATTATGTATCATAGATTTAATGAAAATAAATATCCCTCAACTAACATTCAAATTGATGTTTTTAATGAACAATTGAAAATAATAGAAAAAGAGAAAATTAGATTCATTCACCCTGAAAATTTTGAAAGAAGTCTCTCAGATAACAAAGGTGAAAGAAAAATTTTGCTCACAATAGACGACGGATTATTATCATTTTATCAAAACGCTTGGCCAATATTAAAGGAAAAAAAAATACCATTTATTCTTTTTGTAAATACGCGCGAAGTTGGCTCATTCAATTATATGAATTGGGAGCAAATACTTGAATTGTATAACAATGAAAATGTAGAAATTGGAAATCATAGTCACTCACATGAATATCTTGTTGAAGAAAATTCTGAAGTTATAAAAAAAGATATAGTGAGGTCTATAAAGATTTTCGAGGAAAAACTCGGACATAATTCAGAATTTTTTTCTTATCCTTTTGGAGAATATAGTTTGGAATTTAAAAAAATTATTAAAGATCTAGGTTTTAAATATGCCTTTGGCCAGCACTCTGGTGTAATTGATGAAACAAAAGATTTGTGGGAATTACCAAGATTTCCAATAAATGAAAAATATGGGGAAATTAAAAGATTTTCTACTTTAATGAAGACGCTGCCCTTAAAATTCAAGAAAATTTCACCAGAAGATAGATACCTTCTTCAATCGAAGAATCCACCAAAGGTAAAAATAGAATTTTATGAAAATGTTAAAAATTTGAAACAATTAAATTGTTTTTCTAATGAAGGAAATAAATGGCGAAATTCAAAAATTCTTTTCAAAGAAGAAAGATTGCTTGAAATTGAAATTGCTGAAAAATTTATTGGTGAACGTGGTAGAATTAATTGCTCATTAAGAGAAAGAGATGGATTTTGGAGATGGTTAGGAATTCAGTACGTAGTAAGTCAGAGATAACTATGAATTAAGTTCAATCTGTTTAACTGAGTTAACTAATTTTACTAATTCAAAATCTGATAGTCTGTTTTGAGTTATTATTTGATTTAATATTTTAGTATACTCAGAACCAGTTTGTGCATAATTTTTCAATGTATCTGTTAAAGCAAGCCCTGTGATATTTTTGTTTTTATTTCTTAGTTGTTCTCTTTTTTCTCTAAATTTAGAATAACTTTTGTGAGTATTTAAGTTATTTTTGTAAGCTTTAACCGAGGCTCTTAAAATTGGGAATTTTAAAATTTTATGATTTTTATCTCCGTCTCTTTTTAGAGGCGCTATTCCTTGACCATCCCAAGTCCACTGGCCAAAAATTGCATTGCCCTCCAGAGCAAATCTGGATGTTCCCCATCCACTTTCTTTAGCAGCTTGAGCTAAAGCTATTGAAACTGGGATCATGTCCATTCTAAACATGAGTTCCTTCAGATCGCCTTTTTTGACTTTATATTCCAAAAGCTTTTGTCTTAACCATTGTTTTTCTACATCAGATGTGAACTTCTTTTCTATTAAATTTTTTAACTTTTCCCTATCGTCAAGTATTTTTTCATTTTCAGCCACAACTAAAGGTAAAACAATTTTTATAAAAGTTTCTTTTTTTAACTGAACACTTTGTAAATTGTCTAAATCTCTTGGAAATTGAGTGAAATAAATAGGTTTAACCAATTTTTCATTTCTCACTGTCCTTAAATCATAATTAACATCTTTAAATAATTGAATAACTGTTTCAGTTTTTAAATTAAGGTCAGGTAATATTACTTCAGCTACATTATTTCTTTTAACTTTTAGTTCTGGCTTTTTAGCTTCTTTCTTTATTTTAACTTCCGGTTTTGTTATCTCTTTTTTGATCTTGGAATCGGGTTTTTTTATCTTGGGATCAATTTTTTTATTCTCTTTCTTAGTTTCTGGCTCTATTTTCTTTGTATTTAGTTTTTTTTGAGAAAAATCATAGTTATTGTAAGCATTAATTCCTGCTACTATCGCGGTTGTTACTCCTGCGACTACAAAGAATCCAATAATAACTTTTCTTGCACTCTTTTGGTCAATTTGTTGGTTATAAATTGAATTAAATACATCAGTAAAAAGATTTCCAAAAAATTGAGCAATGGTAATACCCAATTTTGGAATAATATTTAAAAAATTGTAGCCTATAGTACCTAAACCCTTCCAAATATTTGAAATTCCATGATTAACTTTTCTAGTAGTGTCGTACTTATAGTTTTCCACCCTTCTAAAAAATCTGTTTTTGTCTTTTATTTTTTCCTCTTTATAATCAATAATATTTGTTTTTAATCTTGATATGGGTTTTACAAAATTTTCCTTGATAAAACTTGTTTTGAAGTCTTTAGGAATAACAATTTTATTTTTTTTTAAAATTAACTCTATTTGACCAGTCGTTAAATTCTTTCTTCTTTTAGTATATTCTTGTATTTCTTTTACATTATAGATATATGCTAGTTCCAGTAACTTATCTCTATAGCTCAACTTCTTTTTCATATTTTAAACTGCCTCTACAGAGTTAACCTCTTTCACATAATGCTTAAGAAGATTTTGAACTCCTTGTTTTAAGGTCATTAATGAACTCGGACAGCCAGAGCAACTGCCTTGTAATTCTACTTTCACGACTCCATTAACAAAAGATTTGAATTTTATATCACCACCATCTCTAGCTACTGCTGGCCTTATTTTCGTATCTAAAACATCCATAATCTTTTTCACTGTTTCGTCATCATCAGTTTGATTGAGCGCTCTTTTCTTATTCTCCTTTAATATAGGTTCATTATTATTTTCAAAATAGTGGTTTAGATGCGATATTACCATCGGTTTTAGTTCGTTCCAAGACACATCCTCAGTTTTATTAACTGATAAAAAATTTTTAGATAGAAGCACAAGTTCTACACCTTTAAATTCTAAAAGTTCTTTAATGAAAGCATTAGACAAATTTTTAGATTTATCTTTTTGAAATTCTTCAGTACCAATCGCTGAAATTGTCTTTTCTGAAAGAAACTTTAACGAATTGGGATTTGGTGTAGTTTCAGTTTGTATCATGAGAAATTTATATTATATCAATCCCACTTTTTCACGTATATTTTTAAGGTTTTCCTCAGCAATAATATTGGCTTTTTCCTT
>MDSW01109717.1_pt1 | contig 13682 bp, 11 predicted proteins | sample 811171 | NCBI WGS metagenome assembly MDSW01 (sample SAMN05326641, study PRJNA326480) | marine metagenome | isolation source: seawater | place: Atlantic Ocean: North West | collected 2012 | reverse complement strand
CCTGCAGGGTGGGCATTCAACAAGATGTTCCAAGAGGTAAAGCGTCTACAGATATTATTAAACAAGACTCGTGAAGAGTATGCACGTAAAGATGATGTAAAAGAAGATATGCATGACCTTATGGATGCAATCAAAAGATTAGAAGATAAATTAGATAAAATATTGATTGGAGCTAGATAGTGGTTCAATATAGAAAAAGAATGCGTATGCAAGAGGGTGGAGACACTGAGAGTGAAGGTAATACTTTGCCCGATGATCAAGTAGTTACAACTCCCCCACCTCCTATAACTACTGATGCAGAACTTAAAACTGTGGTAGGAGATATTGCTGCAGGTAATCAAGGAAACATTCCTAAAGTAAATGCTGTGTTACCAACTGTTAAAGATAATGAGTTGTTAGACAAAGACGATGTATCTTTAGGAGAAGATGATCGAACTATTAGTGCAGCAGACAAGGTAAAAACTGTTGATGTGGATAAGCCAACACGACCAGTAGATGAAGACTACGGACAAGTTGGAGCTATAGAAAGAACTAAAGATGCACTTGATAAAATGGGAGAGCCTGATCTTGCTAAGATAGATGAAGACGAAGCAAAAAAATTAATAATAGCCGATGAAGATGTTGTGCAAGGTGAGGTGAGTGATGATTCTATAGCTGACGCTCAAACTTTAGAACTAGATGAATTTGATCAAAGAGCCACTGTAAAATTTCAACTCGGAGAGCTTTTTGATTCTATACAAGAAGGTGAAGAGTTACCTGCGTGGGCATCTCCTGCTGTACGTAGAGTATCAGCAATAATGCAACAAAGGGGTATGGGTGCATCAAGTATGGCATCTGCTGCTATGATGCAAGCACTGATGGAATCTGGCATACCCATAGCGACTGCTGATGCTAACTCTTATGCAAAAATACAATTACAAAACTTAAATAACAGACAAGAAACAGCATTGAAAAATGCAGGAGTCTATGCAACAATGGACACTGCAAACTTAAATGCAAGATTAACAGCACAAGTAAACAACGCAAAAACTCTTCTAGGTGTTGAAACTGCTAATTTAACTGCTGAACAATCAAAGAATGAGTTAGAGTACAACGCTTTAGTACAAGGTGTGTTTAAAGATGCGGCCCAAGAAAATGCACGAAGCGAAATAAATGCCAAGAACGAAATGCAAGTTGAAGAGTATTTTACTGAAATGGATGCACAGATTGAAACAGCTAATGCAAACAGGTCAGTTGCAGTTGATCAATTCAACGCAGGTGAAGAAAATGCAGTAAATCAGTTTAATGCTTCGTTGTTAGATTCAAGAGATAAGTTTGAGTCAAACATGGGTTTTGCCATTGATCAGTCTAACGCAGAGTGGAGAAGAGCTATAAACACTCAAGACACAGCTATTCAAAACGAAACAAACAGAATAAACGTGCAAAATTTGTACAACGCAACAACCACTCAGTTGAATAATCTGTGGTTAAAGTATAGAGATAATGCAGCTTGGAATTTTGAAAAGTCAGAATCAGAAGCACAAAGAAGACACGAGATAGCTATGTTGGCTATGGAGTTTTCTAATTCTAATGAGTTGTATGATAAAGAGCAAAGAGATGCGATAGCTGAAGCTACAGGGGACTGGCTTGCATCTTGGATAGCTAGTTAAGGAGTTAGGTAATGTTTGGTGATCTTTTTGATACAATAGGGGGATGGATAGATACAGGAGTTGATTTTGTTGCAGAAACAATAGGGTATGACGATTTTATGGAAGACTATACAGATGACTTTTATTCTGCAGGAGATCAATTGACCGATGATGTTTTAGGATTCATACGTAAAGGTGCAGGTGCTTACATGGCATCTCAAAAAGATAAACCTAAAGGATATACAGGCCCAACAGCTTATCGAAGATTAAATCCTAAATCACCGTATAGAGCAGGCAAATCAAAAGCAGGTAGCAAAAGTTACAATCCAACAAGCAGTGGTAGAATTGGATACGGTAATCCGAATGTAGAAACAGCTTTAAAAAATTTAATTACAAGAACAAACAATCAACAATTAGGTAACATGTTTGCTAGATACGGAATAACTCCTAATTTACCTATAAATAGAAAAACAGTAGGTTTAGCGTCAGCAAATCTTAAAAAAATAACTGGCAAAAAAATAAAGGCAGAATAACATGGAAATGATGAACGACCAAGAGCCACCTGCTAGAGGTTCTATCCAAGCAAAAGATCCCTTTTCTAAAGCTCCTCCGGGATATTCTTTAACGAGAGTAAACTCACAATGGAACTGGGGTAAGCCACCTCTCGATGTAGATCCAGAGGTTGTGTTAGATAAAGCAATACGATCTTTGAACAAACCTAGTGTAAAAGAAGAGATGCTCAAACTAATGTTGGGTGGAGTATCTATAGAAGTTATGATAGAAGGTTACATCCTTCAAGGATTTCACGAAGGTAGATTTACTCCTGACGTTGGATTACTTATAAAACCACCTTTAGCTATTGTCATGGCTAACATGGCAGAAGAAGAAGGTATACCTTATCGTATGTTTGAAAACAGAGATGCAGGTCAAAGAAACAAGATGAGTGATAAGAAATTCTTTAGCCTAATCAAACGAAACAACCCACGTATGTTTGAATTTATACAAGAGAATGTTAATCAAGCTATACGTGCAGGGGAGCAACCTGTTGAAGAAAACTTTTTAAACATGCAACCACAAGTGAAAGAAACAGAAGAATGAGTATAGGATTAGCATTTGTAAAAGGATTAGTCGGTGGTTTTAATAAAAACATCGAACGAGAAAGAGAAGCTAGAGGTGCAGATGATGCACGAATAGCAGAGTTGGAAAACTTTGTATTTCAAGCTGCAACCGATCCTAAGAAAAGAGTACCTGATGAGTTAGGAAATATTTTAAGAGATGCTAAACAACAGGTCGCAGATAGAGATCCTATTGACATATTTGGAAGAGCAGGTGATAGGTTAAATCTCGATATGTCTAATTTAAAAACTATGATAGATGAAGGGGATGCACCAAAATTTATTACGTATGGTGATTACAAGATTACACCAACCAGTCAAAACATGTTTGAAAAAGACTTTGAAAAAAACACTGAAGTTTTCTCACGATTTTGGTTAGAAAGTTTTGATAAACATTTTGGTGATGGAGGAAGAGAAGAAGTTGATAAGTTTATGACGTACATGAACAAACCTGAAAACAGTATTTTAAAACAAAGATTTTTAAAAGATTGGACACGTTATACTTCAGAGTATAAAAACAGATCAGGTAAATCTTATACAAGTGAGGGTATAACTGCAACAAAATTTCCTAACGTTTCAAACAGACACATTTCGGCTGATCTTTTAAAAGATTTGTTAGATGATCAAGTTCTTGGTGAAGACGAGTCAAGTATACAAAGTCTTTTAAAATCTCACAAAACAGGTAGTTCACAGTCATCACAAATGGGAGTATCACCTTTATTTGATGAAAAAAATATGTTCTTTTTAAAATTTTCAGATGGGTCTTTTAAACCCTTTAAATTTGCAGATGAAGAGAATGGACTAAAAGCCAAACAAAAATTAACAGCGTTAAGAAGTTTAGCTAAGAAAAACGGCTTTGAAACAGATGCAATGGGTTTAAGTAAATTTGTAATAGCTTACAGACAGTTACTTCAAAAACCATTGGCAGATGGCACATTAGCCACAATAGGAGATGAAGTGATTGCTTCTCCAAACGCTGTAAGAATGGAATTTAAAGATTTGTTTCACTCAATTAATTTAGAACATTTAGGTGCAGGATCTAAAATAATTAACATGACAGGATCACAGAGAGCTAATGTTATAAATTATTTAAAATCTAATTTTACTTATAGAAATGCTGAGAATCAGTTAGTTTATAATAAAGGTGCTGCTGTTCGTGCGTTGGCTGCAGTAACTCAAGTTCCACAGTCTGATTTACAAGCTGCACAAGACCAAGATCTCGGTGTAACTTTGACAGCACCTAATCAATTTGCTGATGATATGTTCTTTGACACAGTTGGTATAAAAGCAGTTGATTTTTTAGAAAAATACGAAGCTACGAAAAGAACGGTAAAAGGGATAAATAGATTAAAGGAACTTAAATTACAAGAAGCATCAGCATCTGGTTTAGTTGCATGGGCAAAAGAAACAATCGGTAACATAGTTATACCAACAGGTACTCTTAACCAACTAGGTGACTTTATGTTTGGGGGAAGCAAAACAACTATTCAAGGTAGTTTAAAACAAGGTACTACTAAAGAAACTTTAATGGATATTGTAAGAAGACTTAACACAGATGAATTTGACGGCACATTAATCAAAAGTGTTGGTAATCTAAGTGAACAACAAGCTTACATGATTACATTGGCTGCTGACATGGCTAGAGCAGTTGATCCATCAGGTAGATTATCGAACCAAGATTTTGAAGTTCAACTACGAAGGTTGGGTAAAGCAGGTCTTTTTCAAAGTAAAATAGGAGAATTATCTGCCCTTAAACAAGTTGAAGATGATTTTAAGACAAGACTTAGCCGTATAGAAATCATAGCTTCCGTGCTTGCAGACGCATCGGCAGGGGGTAAAAGATTAACTAAAGCAGAGCTACAAGTTTTACACGCTAATAAAAGATACAATGGTTTAGAAGCTATACTTGAAAAAGCACAAGGTGGTGGAACTACAGGCAAAACAACAGGTAGTATACCCACAGTTGAACAAATAGAGAATGACGTTATAAAACAAGGTGACACTGAATTAAAAAGATACTTTTTTATTAAGAAAAGACAGACAGATGGTCAGGGTAGACCAACATTATTTTATGATAGAAAAACAAGACAATACTATCAGTTTGAATATAATGAAGAAGGAAATATTATTAACATTAAACCACAGGAACAAGCATAATGGCTGAACTCGTAGAAATACAAGAGCTTGATGAAAACACCATACCTACTGCTACTGACGAAGAAGCAAAAGAAAAAAAGTTAGACGTATACAAAAGTGAGGACACAGGTCTTCTCAACATTGGAATTAGTAGGGAAGATAAGATAGATCCTAAGATTGATACTAAGGATACAACAACAACTAAATCTACAGAGGAACAGATTAAGTTTGTTGATGATGCTGCAACTGTAAGTAAACCTATCATAAGACCTAAACCTAAGAACAAATATGATACAAGTGCCGAACCTCAAGTAGGTTTTACACAAGGCCCAAGAACTCTTAGGGGTATAACAAGTGATCCTAAGAAAGTAGAAGACACGGATTTCAAAGCAGGCTTAGATACAACTTTTGGTATAGGCACTTCTGATTTCCAACAAAGAGCTAAACAAAGTTTACAAGATCAAGAAGCAGGCGTAACTAAAGATGATTTATTAACATCTGTTCAAACAAATAAGCCAATAGCAGGTTTATCAAAAGATGAAATGAATGATTTAAACTTAGCTTACGATATACTTCTTGAGCCTACTGCTACTGAAGCAGAAAAAACTCAAGCAAATAAAACATTAGAAACTCTAACAGAGATAATTAATGAAACAAGGCAAGATCAAGATAAAGTAAAATTTTCTTTTGATGCAGGTGGAGAATTTAAACCATCTAAAAAAGCTGAAGAACGTTTGGCTGTAGGAGAGGATGCTTTATACGACCAAGAAAAAATTTATTTTGAAAGTAGAAAAGAATTAGCTAAAATCGTAAAGGGTGTCAATCCAAATCTACCCAAAAAACAACAAACTATTGTTGAACAAATCCTAGTTGATAACGTAACAACAGGTGAATTTTTTGACACCATGATAGAGGGTTTCAATGAAGATACAAGAGCTATAGGAATTGTTCTTCCTAACATGATGTATAATGGCATAAGATACGGAACGAGTGCTTTACTTGAAAAAATGTTTGGTGATAAAACTTTCTCGGAAGCTTATGCAGAATCAGCACAAGACAGGGCAAAAGATGCTCAAGCTTGGAAAGAATACATGCGTGATTACATGGACATAAAAGTATTGTCAGAAACAATGAATGATATGATCCATGAAACTTTAAAAATAAAATTAGATAAAAATGAAATAACTCAAGAAACTTATGATTCATTAACAAAGTCAGATATTCAAGATGAAGAAGGAAACTTTTTAAAGAAACAACTTATCAGTGAAGATAAAGCACAGACAATTCTTAACGAATCTATAAGTCAGCTTAGTTCTGGGCAACGATTTATAATGCTTGCTCTTGGTAACTTTGCAGGTATGGGGGGTTTAGCTTTAAAACAGTCAACTAAAGGAGCTACCAAACTAAGCAAACTTGAAGATAAAGTTTCATCTACGAGAGGTAGTCGAACTATAGATGATATAGCTCAAGGTAAAGGCAAGTATGCAGATATGTCTGTTATTGAAAAAGCTGCAGCCTTACGTAAAGAAGGTATTGAAATAAATTTTAATCACAAGCTTATAGGACAAGCTTTACGAGAGCAACAAATATCTGAGACTTTTCAAAAGATGAAAAAGAAAAGAGATAGTCTTGCTAAAGAGATTGCTAATTTAGAAGATGCAAATATTCCAAATTTAAAAACTAATCCAAAATATGTAAAACTAAAACAAGAATACGAATCTATAAAAGGTAAAGTATTTAGAAATTACTGGTATGGTAGAACTAAGCCAATATTTAGAGAGTCCGTTCTTTTAACAACGCCTGCTACTATAATGCAGTGGGGAGCTACTGAAATGTTTTCTCAAACAGAAAATCCCTTAATGGATTTTTACACTGCTCAAGGTGCAGGTGCATTGTTTCATATGGTCACCTCAGTTAAATTTGGCAGAGGATTTATAGATCCAAAAACAGGCACTTCTATACAAGATGTTGTAACCAACGTTGTAAAATATCCTTTTGCTCAGATGAAAGAAGCAACAAGTTCTTACATGGATGTCGTTGGTATAGCTAGGATACCCGGATTTGACGTTCTCAGAAGTAAGGATTTAGAAGAATATAATAAATTAGTTGAAGCAGCACGAGGTACTCGTTTAACAAGAAAAGAACGTATCGCTGCAAAGTACATTATGGATTTAGCTGCAGTCTTACCTGAAGCAAGAGTAAGACAAATGTTAAAATCTATAAAGAATCAAGTACAACTTGAAGAAGATATTATATCAATGTTTCCTAAAGGTGAACGAGCCGAAATACGAGAAATAATAACTGCACCTTTTGCACAAGCATCTGGATTAGTTTGGTTAAAGAGTGCGTATTCAATGGCAGGCTCAACAGGAATAAAAGCCAGAGACTTAAAAGATTTTCAAAAACTTGAAGACTTACAAAAAATAAATGATGCTACAGCTTTACAATTACAGTTCGCAGAACGAGCTATACAGAATTTAAAAAGACTAAGGGGTAGAGATGTAGAAGATCCTGAAGCTTTAAATAAACTCATAAGTAAATATGAAAATACATTTGCAAAAGAAGCTAATGTGCTTACTGATCAAAAGCAAGCTATACTTAGCGACTTTACAGATCTAAATGCCAGTATATATGAGAACCCTGACGTTGACATAACCCCTGAATTAGCAAATCAAATGTTGAACACTGGTGTAAAAGCTAGAATGGATTTAGATCCATTGCTCAGTGAAGGAGAAGCTTTACAAAAACAAGTCGCTGAAAACTACAAACTTCTTAGCAAACGATCAGAAATTATTAATTCTAATCTTAGATCAGGAAAAACTCTTAAAAGAAGTGGAACTCAGATGGAAGAGGTTTTTGATTTACATCTGCAAGACATGATAGCTGACGCTAGAATACCTTACAAAGAGTTAGATAAATTAGCAAAAGAACAAGGCAAAACAGTTGACGTATCAGATCTGCTTAGAAAACTTCACAAAACTGCTACTGAGATAAGCCAAGAATCTTTTACAGGATTTTTTAGTAAAGAAGGTAAATTTTTTAATTCTCCATTAAATCAAAAATTAAAAGTATCTATGGAGAACATGGCTAGAAGATATCTTAATAGTTTACCAAAAGAAACTGCAGATAAACTTTACAAAGCAGCAACCACACAAGGAAGTAAACATTATATAGGTGAGCCAGATGATATAGATTTTATTGATGTCGCATTATACTGGCAAGCAAAAGATAAGACAGGTAAATTTAAAGCCTTTAAAGCATTGCCTAGTGAAGTAACTGAGGTGTACACAGCATTTAGAGATTACAGTTTTAGAAGTAAAAAAACTGACCCTGCTATGGGGGAAAAGTTTGAAGGTATGGCTTCCGATGTTTCTAATCTAGTAAAAAAGTTTGCACCAGAATATCACACTAAATGGAAAGCAGCCAATCTTAACTACCAAAAAAAGGTTTTTGAAAGATTAGATGGTGACGGCCCATTAACTGATTTTGTAAATTCTAAAAGTGATAGAGTGCTTCAAATAACTAAAATAGGAAAAGAACAAACTAAATTTAAAAATCTTTATAAGAAAGGTCAAGAGCCTGATAAATTACTCAACAAGTTTGCAGGGAGTATAAATAAATATTTAGGTGCAAGAGGTTCTGAAGATGATTTGGTAGATGTTCAAAATTATTTTGGTAACTTTAACAGGCAGATGACTGAGATTATAGATGATCAATTTGTCTTTGATTTAACAACAGAAAAGGGATTGAATAAATACAAAGCATTAAAAGGTGCAGTTCAATCTACAGTTTACTCTAAGTGGGCAAAAGGTGTGCTAGATAGATACGAAAAGTTAGATCCTAGAATAGCTGCACAACTTAAGAGAGATAATGGTGGCTATGATTTTACACAACTCGATCCAAATAAGTTAGATGAACTCAGTGAATCTACAATGGTAAAAATAAAAACTGCAGATGGTATAAAAGAACAACCTTTAATAAATCTTAAAAAGCTAATATCAGACGAAAAAGATATTGTTAAACTTATGAAAAGAGATAAAAAAGCTAGAGATGCTTACAAAGTTTTTCAAAAAACATCTAACGATAAAATCAAAGCAATACAAAATGCTGAGTTAGAACGCTTACAAAAAAGAGATTTTGTATTAGAAAAGTTTTCTGAACTTACAAGAATGGATGATAATGCCTTTTACGATAGATATATTTTAAGAGGTGATGCTGATGATATAGCAAAACTAGAATCTGACCTAGCTAAAAAGGGAGTCGGAAAAGAAGATTTTAAAGATTTTGTTTTAACCTCAACGATTAAAGGCTTACTAAAAAGGGGTAAACCAGTCGTTATAGCTGATGAATTTTTAGATATGCCTAATGGTGCAAAAGTAGCCGTAAGAGGATTTGACACTCCAGAAGTCATGGTTGCTGATTTAAGTAATGATAGAATTGTTGGCATATTCAATAAAGTTATAGGGGAAGAACACACTACTTACTTAAGAAATTTTACTAGTTTACTAGCTAAACAAAAAAAATCAGAGATGAACATACAAGCTATAACTGGTGTTGTTAGACCTATATCTGACAACGAGTTAATAAGTAGAGCTTTTAACTTGGCTAGAGGTATGGTTAGTCCTACTTACGTTGGTGCAGAATTTGCATTAAGGATAGCTTCTGGTGCAGGTATAGATATGATAAAGTTAGCAGCAGGCAACAAAGAAGCATCAAGACTTATGGCACAAATGTTAGAGTTTCCAGAGTCACTAACTAAAGCTGATATTTCACGTATGAATATTTTAATAAAAGATTTTGTAATCACAGAACTTGCTCAGATGGGTCAAACTATACCTGACATGTTCTTTGAAAATTTAGCACAACAAGCAAATGAAGAACAAGGAGAATAACTAATGAAAATGTACAATAATGGACAACGCCCAACTAAAATGTATGGGGGTGGCATGGCAAGTCCACGTAAACCTATGCAAATGGGTGGATTGGCACAACAAAATAGAAATCAACAAAACCCAATGACACCTAAAACTGCAGATGCTATGGGCATGATGACTGATCAAAAAAAATATGGAATGGGTTACGCAGCGGGAAGCAAAGTAACAAAAGGTGCAAAACCAGACTATCTAGACTTTGATAAAGATGGTAATAAAAAAGAATCTATGAGACAAGCTCTTAAAGATAAAAAGGGTAAGAGCAAAATTTAAATATAGTTCCTTGAACCATCCATTATCTCGTCTCCCATCTTTCTCATAAATCTAAGCAGTGCTGCAACTTGACTTGTGCCATCATACATGGGCAACCCAGTGTTAAGTTCTCTTTCTAAATCCTCTGGTTTCACTGCTTCGTAATTCAACTCAACATTACCATCCTTGTTTAGATAGGCTTCTAACGAAAACAATTTCGCTTTTACTTTACTTTTAAACTGTTTCATGGATAGGACTCAATTCATTTATTCTTAGATTGTAACAATCAGCTTTGAATACAAAACCATTGTCTTTATCGATGTCCCCTTTTCTATATAGGGTAGCTTTCTTGTAGAAGTCTTCCTTAGATATACTACCCAAAATCCAAGCCTTACTCATATCGCAGAGTATGCGAACAAATACATACATATCACAATCTTGTTTTGTTCCATGCAACGCTACAGAACAGTCATAGTTTGGTTGAGGTCTAGTGTTGCAACGTTTAGTCTTAACATCTATACGCACTCCATCCTTAACAAGATCGTAATCGTATGTACTTATTTCTTTCGCCTTAATACTATCAGCAACGATTCCCTCGCCTATCGCACCTACCACGTTGCTCATGCCACCCGTAATACTTCCCTGCAGTATGCCTACAGAAGAAGCCTTTTCCTTCGCACGGCTCATGTAATCGCTACTAATCGGTATCTCAACAATCACGATGCACCTAAGTCCACAACTTCGCAGGCATCTGCAGTGCATGCTAATTCTCGTGATCCCGTTGTATTATCTTCCTTCTCAAAATCAGAAAACTTAGACCAGTCTAACGTGGATGGAACTTTACTGTTCCAATCGTTATACTCTCTTGCATCTATATCTTGATAAGGAGCTTGTTTGTAGGTGTGATCACTATGGGGAAGAAAGGAAACCCCAGAGGAGATATCAAAATTCTCGTACACCCACGCACCAACTTCCATCCATTCTTCTTCTTTTACAGTAATCGTAACGGATGGTTTGTGTTCACACCAGTAGGTTGCATATAACTTCCATAACTCTAGTTGTTCTATTGCACCCATTTCTGTTCTGGTGATTGCACCACTTGGTGATTTCATTGGAAATGAAAAGACAGTTACGCTATCTGGCTTCATAACATCTGGCTCATTAGGTACGCCTTCCATTTTCATAAACTCTGTTAAGGGATCTTTATTGTCCCCACGTACAGTTCTTATATAGAAATCATTGTGTCTAGCGTGTATACCTGACGCAGCATCTACCAATTGTGATACCGTGCCACTTGGCTTGACACAAGTAATAGCAGTAGATTGTGGTATGCCAATCGCTTCAGCATATTCTCTATTTGTATCTATTGCCATCTGTTTCATCTCTTGTAACCAAATCTTTGAATCAACTGTCTTAGATAGTATATGATGATCCATAATCCCAGTCAAGGAAACTCCTAACAATCTTTCATCTTCTGTATTCTTTTTCCAAATCTTACGTATGTACTTCAGATCAGTTAAAGTAGATTGAAATGTACCTATCATGGTTGCAACTCTTACTTTGCTTCGTAAGGTAGCTAGATCATCAGTCTCTCTTACAACAACCTCTGAAAGATTACAGAACTGATATGGTCTCAAGATAATCTCTGAACAAGGATTTGTACCCCACATATGTCCAGTTTCTCTTCTACCATTCTTTGATACTTGTTTGTCTGCGGCTTTCCTATTGAACATGCCACGTTCTCCAGACTTTGACTCATACAAAGCTAACCATTCTCTCATATAAGTTTCCATCTTAGGTTTACCTTTATAAGCAACAGAATTGTTTGCGAGAGATCGTTGCCCATTTGCACTCCACCACTCTCCAGTTTTAGCGTGTCTCATTTGATCATCATTCAAGTTAGATAGACTGATAAGTGCAGATCTTCTAACCCCACCTACCACTACAACTTCTCCAACTTTACACATAATATCGTGACACTCTATTGGAAACAATTTACGACCTTTTGCTTCTTCAAATTTATGCACAGTAAACTTAAATAGATCAACCAACGGATCAGGTCCTGACGCTCTGCCACCCATAACTTTGAGTCTAGCACCTGCAGGTCGTATCTTAGATACATCCCACGATGGTATCATTCCTGAATAGAGTAAAGCAATCAACTCTCTGTATGCTTTTGCCCATCCTACCTTGCTATCATCAACAACAATAACAACGTCTGATTTTTGCATACTCTCACTAATAACTGGTAGCTTTTCTACATTCTCTCTTTCTACAGAGAATCCTACTCCAGTTCCACACATAAGAATGTACATCGCTTCATCAAATGAACGTGGACTATCCACTGGTAGGTAACTACAGTTGTAACCACACACATTATCCCTCTCAAGTGCTTCTCCTGCCGTCATAAACGCACGCATAGAGGGCATAACACTCAAATTGGTTATGTACTCGGTCATAATTACTTTATCGCCCTCAGAGAGCTTGTAATCGTGTTTTTCTAAAAGTGCCTTTTCCATGAACGAAACGTATCTTTCTACAGTTTCGTGCCAGTTCTCTCTTCTCCCCTCGTCATCTAGCCATCTCGCATAGCGTGATTTATGTATGAACTGTTGATAAGAGGTAGGTAAGCTATTTGATATTGACATCATCATTCTCCTCTAATTTCTTTACTACCTTAATCATTTTGTTTAAATAGAATAGTGCTTTCTCAAGATCTTGAGATCCATTCTTATATCTGTATCTCCAAAGATACTTTATTATATTACCTTGTAGATAATATTCACTGCCCTCGTTTGTGGCTGCTAGAATTGCGTCTAAAGCTTCAATGCCTGCTTGGTTGTAATGTGGTGGATGATTTACCATATCCTGCATATCTTGATGATAATCTAATTTTCCGTTCTTCATTTTCTTCTCTCTTTCTTTTCTTAACTTCCAAATCATCCAGTCGTAGTAACGTTCTGGTTCTTTATCATATATACTCATTACCATCACTACTTGCTAAAATCAACTTCTATTATATTATCTCTGTATTTTATTTCTTTTTGTTTATCTACTTCGTCTATTATTTCATCAAACATTCTACCAGTTGAATAACGATAGGCAAGTTCAGAATAACCAAAGTTGAATAAATCTTCACCCTTTGTTGTAAGCAACCCAACCAAACCTTCGTGCATTACAGATGCAACAGAGTGTTCTGTTTCATGTTTAGGTTCTTTACCCGTTGTGTCGTAAGCCATCATCTTAAATTTATCGTTTCCAACGTCTTGTAGGATAATATAGTAGTTGCCTTTTGCCAACCCCATTTCTTTAATAAAGTCTTCTATTTTATCGTCTGCCATTTTTTAACCACTCTAAAGGTATTGTTTTCTCTGCCCACTGGAAGTCGTGTCTAAGACACCAATCTGCGTAGGTTGTTTTACTTCCTTTGTATATCTTATTCTTTGCATTCATAAATACAAAACGTATATCTAAATCTTTGTGTTGCTCTTTGACAAGAACCATCTTTACTCTATCTGCCTTATCAAGATGTCCTTTTGCTTCGATAAGGATATTTGTTTCGGGTATGTAAAAGTCTGGTGTGTATGTTCTAGGTTTAGGTATGTAAAGAAACTTCTTTG
>MDSW01167614.1_pt1 | contig 13683 bp, 19 predicted proteins | sample 811171 | NCBI WGS metagenome assembly MDSW01 (sample SAMN05326641, study PRJNA326480) | marine metagenome | isolation source: seawater | place: Atlantic Ocean: North West | collected 2012 | reverse complement strand
GAAAACACCTGGGAATTTAAACATGTATTAGGATACAGTGGTATGCCGGTCATATGCTATCGAAACTATAAGAAAAATGGATGGGTACTTGACGGAAAAGTATTGGATGATAGAAAAAAGCAGGATATCTGGATTACACCGGGTGGGAAAAATGAGGCTTTAGCAATGCATAACGGTACAATAGAACAAATTTGCGAATTCTTATTAGAAAATCAGGACAAGTTCGAGAAAATTGATGACATTAGCGCAAGCTGGGATTTTCATGGGAATGCAATGACTATGTTCAAAGAACGAGTAAGTCTTGATTTGTACATGCGTTATTATGACCCGAATGCAACATTTCCAATAAATCAGAATGGATCTTATGATTTGGATTCTCAAGAAGAAAGATTGCAATTCAAGCTAGCTCATAGGGAGGCTGGAACAAGGAGGTTGCGTGTAAACATATATAAAAAGGCCGGTAGAATCGACGGCAAAGTAACATACAAACCTTATAGTTTTGGTGATTTTGATGCACTTATGGTAATGTACATTGATTGGACGAATAACAAAGTACACATTTGGAAAATTCCCGAACAAATACTTCTTGACAAGCAATGTCTCAAGACAGAAGAATGTGAAGGGAAACACGTTTTTTATGTCTATATTCCTGATGAGTCGCAAAGAAAACATACTTATTTATGGACGTGTGAGTACTACATTGGCGTGAAAGATGTACCGCAAAATTTCGGACCCGAAGCAGAAACTACAGCTGCAAGATTTTTTGTTAAATGTCGTAATGCACTGTTCGCACTCGAGTCGGAATTAGACGAAGAGATTTAGTATTCGAACAATCCCAATTTGTAGGCAAGTTCAATCATTTTTGGACGTTTGCGAAGTTTTCTGCGACGTTGACGCTCTTGTTCAGACATGAGAATCCGGCATTTGCATTCGAAAAAAAAAATGAATTTGAAACCGTTACCTGAGGAGATATGGGAGTTAATTTTATCAAACGATACTACGAATCTTGCGCAAGATTCAGTCAATCACGATTGGCTGCGTAAGATGAAGTGCATACGTAAGCACTATCCTCATGGACATTTTAAAATGTCTATAAAAAGACTATTTGCCTTGATGCATTCACGTATTAAGGAGGATAAAGTCTTACTAAGTACTGCATTGTTTGACGATAACAAGGCAAACGATTCGTGCATGTTTAGCATAGATATGAATTATTATGTAACTTTATGCAGTGTCGATTCGCATGAGAATACTTTGGTTTACATTTGGTGTGACAAATACAAGAAGAAAATTGAGTTTCGTGCACAAGTTTCTGAAGATTATTATTTGAAGATGCGATTTCCATTTTGTACGGTTCCATCCTAGACTTTTGGTAAATTAGTCGTTTGGTGTTTCAAGGAGAAAACGAATTTGTGACAGAGTGAATTTTTTATTTTTTTTAGCATATTCGTCGTATTTTCGACATGTTTCTTCAAACTCTTTCTCCCCGTCCAAAAAACAGTCGGTGAGGAGCCAATAGTTGTGTCTTTTTTGTTCTTCTTCTAAAAGACGGCTTCCTATATGAATATGAGAGTCGTACATTATTAACAAGTGATAATATTTTAAAAATTCACATCTACATCGAATATCATGGTTTGTTCGTGAATGAATGCATGTGTTGGGTTCGTGGATCTGAAATCTTTCCAGTAGGAATTTTCCGCTTCGGTGATATCTAGCAATCGGACAGGCGTCATTATGTTTTTGTCATCAAATGTCATTCCAAAAGGTTCTGAAAAATCGCGATAAAAACACTCTTCATTCGCTTGTACGGCGAATTTCCATGCAATACGAGATTTTTTGTGTCGTTTAGCTTTAACATTCAAAAAATTCTTTCTGTTGGATGATCTTACTTTAAGTGTGAAATCATTTTCTTTGCATTTTGGTTTAGCAAAATATGCATTTGCACTTGTGATTCCAGACGATGGGTTCCATTGCAAAGTGTTAGTAACAACATCCAATATGACAAGATGGGCTTTTTGTGTCTTTTTATTGATTGCAACCGTTTGAATGTCAATTCTTTGACCATTCATCCATTTTGACGATATATCATATGCATTGAATAATAATTTAGGTTCTGGGAATTTATCATCTTGTAGCAAAGGTATTCTTCCGAGTTGCATGTGACAAGGAAGCATGCTCTGTATATCTTTCGGGTTGACAATTGAGTACGCTAACCACAAAGAATTCGGCAATATTTTTAACTGCATTTTGGTTAAAGCATCAAAAAAATTATCGGATTTTTTTTTGACGACATGTTGAGTATGTTGAGTATGCGATGAAAAAAAAAATAAAGCGTGAAAAGGTAGATGATTTTTTCTATCTCAAGATATTTTAACAAGCATGCACCAAAATTGTGTTTTGCTTCGTTTTATGATTGTTCTTTTACATTTTGTAATTGTTTATTGAAGTGTAAATGGCCGATTCATAAAGATTATCCAATTTACTTGACATCAGGTCAAGAATTTAACAAATTTGGAGAATATTGTGAAAAATCCAGCAAGAAAGAGAAACCCTGTGCCGATATAGTATGAAGCTCCTACTATAAGTAGAATGATAGAAAGTATGATGGAAAATGTTCCTTGAATAAGGGGTTTACTTTTGTACCAGAAAATATGTTGAAAGCAGAATAGGATTGGCAAGATTTCAACTACGATTGTCAAGACAGCAATACTGAAAATCAAATCCGATGCATCATCTAATCTAAAAGATGCCAGAATGATATGATATACTTTTGCGAATGCGGATGCTAAGAAGGCACAAGATGCATAGATGGCCATGGATGTAATAGGGTGTTGGTATCCAAATGTACTTGAGATGTATAATATAGCGATTGTGAAAGGAATTGTGAAAAATACCCAATCGTAAAGCAAATTCGACCAATATCTACCGTGAAAATGAAACATATCAACTGGTCGATAAATCCATTCTTGCCAAGACATGTTTATAGTATTTCCTGTTTGAACACTCCATCGAAGTGTGCGATCGCTTGATGTGATTATAAATTCTACATTTTCACCAGATTCCACGCTTTTGTTATACACTTTGTACTTTACCACTTGTAGAAAGGGGTCATATATAGTGGCGATGCTTTCTAGTGGTAGCGAAGTGCCGTTTACTTGAACAATCATTTCGGTTGGTAGATATTGGCGTGAAAGCATCAAGAATACTGTTGATGTAGTTGTTGCTTGAATTGTAATATTATTGATGGTGTTTGGAGCCGTTTCAAAGACATATTCTTGAATGGAATCGCTTGTTATTTTTTTCGTGCATGGCGATGGGCAATTGTAAATTGGTCTGTTTCCGTGCACATATGACAATTGCATCATTAGAAACAAATAGGTCTTCATATTTTCATGTTGTTGAAAAAAAAATTTTGACCGACTTATTATTTTTTGATAGCTTGATACAATGGATGGTATCAATGTTTTGAATTTTGGCACATATCTTGCAGGACCTTTGACTGCGCGTTATCTTCAAAATATGGAGGCGACAATAACAAGTGTAAAAATGCCCCAAACTAATAGCGAAAGTGCATGGAATACCGAAGTTGTGAATGAATTGATTCGCGGACATATTGTTTACGAGTTGGATCTCACAAAAGAGCATGATCTGAATATTGCGAAAAATCTTGTAGAAAAAGCCGATATAATAATTGAGAATTTCAGACCTGGTGTTATGCAAAATTTTGGTTTGGGTTTTGATGATTGCAAATGCATAAATGAGCAAATTATATATCTTTCTCTACCCGGATTTTCAAGCACAGATGTAGAGTATAAAGATGTAAAAGCATGGGAAAGTGTGGTAATGGCAACATCTGGTGTATTTAAAGATATGGGATTGAATCGTCAATTGATGAATATTCCGGCAAGTTATTCGCAATTGCATTTAGCATCAACATATGCATCTATTTTCGGTGCATATGCAGTCGCGTCCAAATTATTTATGTTGAAACGTTCTGGAACATGTGGTGATGGGCGAATTGAAGTTTCTTTAGCAAGTGCTTTATCGGAGGCTTTAATTCATAACTCAATGGATTTTCCAAAACCGTATTGTTACATGAATATGAGGACTATGCATTTAGCTAAGTATGATAAACATCCACTGAGCTATAAACAAGTAAATGATTTGATGGATCCGTTTTTTTCGCACTACACTTGTAAAGATGGTCGACCTTTCTATTTAGTTACTCCATCTCATTTCGGACATCAGATGAAAGTTTTGAAATTGTTGGAATGTGAGGATTTACTGCGCAATATTCCTATCGCGGATTGTTATGCAAAAACTACAAAAAAGCAGTTCGGGTTAGGTGGGAATAATACAGGATTAGAATGTGAATTAATTAAAACCCGATTTCAAAAAATATTTATGTCGAAAACATCATTTGAATGGGAAATATTATTTGGAGAACAAGGAATTCCAACGTCGGCGCATCGCACATTTCTAGAATGGATTACATGTGATCATGCCAGAGATGCAGGCCTTGTATCTATACTAGAAGATAAACATGTAACATTAGGTCCTGTTGCATGGTTGAATAATGAAAAAGAAGCTGAAAATTCACATCTTTTTTGTGATTCACCACCACAACATACGCTCTCTAGTATTCAAGTATTAGATTTATCAAATGTGATTGCGGGACCGACAATTGGTGCTATGTTAGCACGCATGGGTGCATATGTAATCAAAATCGATGCTCCAACTCCTTCTTATGCTCCAAATGTATGTGTCATTTATGGGTTGGCGGCAAATATGGGCAAGCAATCTATTCTGCTTGACATTAAAAGCCGTGAAGGTAAGAATGTATTAGATAAATTGATAAAAGAAAGTCACATAGTGATTATGAACACAACATGTTCTAGATTGAAAGTCTTACAGTTAGACATTGATAGTTTACGGAAAATTAATTCGAATATTTTGCTCGTTCACTTTGATGCATGGAGTGGTCATTTAGAATCTGGTAATATGAAAGAATATTTAGGCTACGATGATAACATTCAGGCTGGACAAGGTATAATGGAACGTTTTGGCGGCGGTTTTAAGAATGTTGAAGAACATGCGCATATTGGAACAATTGATGTCATTGCAGGAGTTGCTGGAGCATTTTCGGCAGTTTGTGCTCTAGTAAAACAAATAAGACAAAATGTGTCATGTGTAGCTCGAACATCATTAGCATCCGTGGGTCAATACATTCAATTCGTCTTTTCATGTGGAACACTCAAAGCGTTGAAAGAATGTTCTATGACATCATGTGATCGACTTGGTGTAGCGTGTCGTGGTGAACACCTTCTGAATCGTTGTTATGAAGCATGTGATGGGTGGTTCATTTGTGTAGCGGATTTGAATTTTCGAGAAGATGTATTATCGAAACTTTTGAATTTAGTTTCTTCTTCAGACGCTATACCTCACGGAAACGCAGAAATGTATCTTTGTGAAACATTAAAAACTAACACAATATCTTATTGGCAACAAAAACTCGATTGTTTTGTCGTGATGCCTTTGCTTTCGATTCAAGAACTTCGCAACAAATATGTAGGTGAGATATACAAACCTCAATCATCATCTATTCAATTTGTGTTGAATGAAAAACATCCCATTGGCAAATTAATATATGTGGCTCCGTGCGCTATTCGAACATCAAACATAATTATTGATATGAAAGAATCACCTAAATATGGATTACATACATTCAATGTTTTATATAGGTTTACAGACAACGCCGATATATTAAAATGTGACGGATGGAGTTTTACATATCTTCCATATATGAATACTTGTCCAGTATGTATGCTCATAATTGTACGTCCATTTCGTTTAAAGTGTAATCATACAATTTGCATTAAATGCGCGACACAAGCGTCACTCCAAAAAAGAAATAGATGTCCATTGTGTACCCCTAAGACGTCAGAACAAACAATTCTGAACAATCAGTGGAATCGTCTACAAACATCTCAAAGATCATGCGGTTTGAGAGAATGTTTCCCAAGAGCATGTACAAATTTAGATCTCACATGTGAGAATAGACAAAAAATATGGAATACATTATGACTTACCGTTTTCGTTTTGCAGACTCTGAAAATAACATGCCAGTTATTTCGTCTTTGCTGTCGCGATGCATAGATACATTCAGATTGCGTCCAAAAAATGTAACATGATTATAGTTGATTACAAATGCACATGCTGAAGCAGTATTGTAAAAGTACAAGAAGAAAAGGGGAAGATTATGTTTGTTTGTATGAACTCGTGCATGATGAATAGTGGTATCGCCATGACAGAAGAAAGCAATTATATCTTGTATCCTTGTATTTACAGGCGCATTTTTTACGACAACGCAGACAGAAGGTGAATCGGTTGACATGTTTGAAATTTTTTTCCCGGTTTTTTTCGAGTATAAACTTTGATCAATCTTTTACGAATGCATTCACGAATAATTAAAAAACGAAGGTGTGGACAATGCATACAGTGTACGAAACCTGATTGTGCACATTGCATCAATTGTTTAGATAAAAAAGTAAATGGAGGATTGAATCTCCGAAAACGAGGATGTTTGCTCAAGACATGCGTGCTTCATATTTCTTATTCGAACTAGTTTTTATGATTGTTGATCACGAGATTGCTTCCACTTGTTCAGTAAGTCATTTTCTAAAGATTGTTTTTTATTCTCGTTGTACCAATGTCCACTGATTACCGGTCCTTCTGTATTATTCACATAACCGTCACTTGCTGTTCGCGTCATTAATTTCAATATCTTACGAGTTTTGATTGGAGTTTTGCTCTCAGAACCAATCAATTGAAATGGATTATTATCACCAGAATCCTTCCTTGCTATTGACAAAAGAGCCCATTCATGTAGTCCGCCCTGATAATCGGCTACAGTACAATTTTCGAGATTTAAAGATTGTGCAAATGTTGATCCGGCACTACAGCTGTACGATGCGCAATAGACTACGATCATCTTGTCGCGCAAACTTGATTGTTTAGCCATGAATTCTTCTTTTGTGAGACTTTCATGTGCTATTTCGTTATTCAAGTGAATCAGGCATTTACTTGGAATCGCACAAACCAATATCATGTTTTCACGATAAACTTCAAGCACATCAAAAAGTTGTGCTGGTGTGAAGTGAAGCATTTTGGTGTGAATATTTTTTTTTTCCTGCTCGATTTTGTCTGCAAATAATTTTTTTTTCGAAAAGATTTTGTCTTGTCATCTATTGATTTCAAGCTTCAAGCACGAGTAAAAGTACGACGGGATGTGTCGGATTTGACGAGGATTGTGAACGCAATCTTATGACTCAACTTTCTAGCCCGGAGGATGTTTGCGAGAGGGCATCTCATGACACATCTGTGAGCTCAACCGTACTTTTTATGATGACTGCCGTCCTCGGTATCTTCGACATCATCGAATCGCCGTCGAGTCAACCTCTACTTGAAGATACCGCCTCAAATTTAGATAATATTCTTATTCTCTCGCACTTCATTAATAATTCTATTATTGAGCCGTTCATGGCTATCAGCCTTTCATGGCTATATATTTTTAAAAAATGGGCACCATGCTACGCCATGGTGCTCCTTCGACTACATGACGGTGCATATTATTTAAAAAAGTGTATGTGTATGTGTGTCTATGTGTATGTGTGTCTATGTGTATGTGTGTCTATGTGTATGTGTGTCTATGTGTATGTGTTTGCACTTGCTACTTTGCTGCTTGCTTGGCTGCTTGGCTGCTTGGCTGCTTGGCTGCTTGATGCTTTGCCCCTGCTTTTCCTGACTGCATGATTATGCATCTGATGGATTCTTCCAAATGATGATGATTTAGATGCATTGTGGTTCGATTCCACCTTGCATTTTTTGGGCAATTGAGGAATTTTTCTTCAGAATACATTCGAAATAATGTCGCGTAAATTTAATGAGCATTAGAAAGTATGCGAGTAAGTATGGGGAAGATATAGAAGTACGAACAACGCCAGTATGTTGTGCTCCTTTTTTACGTTTTTTCAATATGATTAACAAAAATGATGATGACGACAAAGATATCAAGGCAGCTGGATATATACTCTTCAGAAGTTTTCAACAGTTTCGAAATTCTGAGTTGAATTTAAAAGGTAAAACTGCAAAAAGATTAAAGAATGTGAAGACGAATAAGTATACATTTGGGAAATATAATGATGAAGTTTACTATGGATCGATAGATGCAAATAAATATTTATTTTTCGCGGGATCTGATTTTCGGTATGATGTAGGCACTTCACAAGAATGGTTTAGTAATACACTTCTTATACTTGGATCAAAGAATATAGATATTTCATTTGTAACTGAAGTTGAGAGATCTCTTCCAGAAACATTCAAGAATGAAAAATTGATTACGATTGGATTTAGCAGAGGAGGATACACGATGAGTAATTTTTGTAAAAATTCTTCCTTGAAATTCAAAGCTATAATATTTCTAGCAGTTCCTGGATCATTGTATGATATGAAAAAGATTTGTAATCATGTTTATGAGTTTGATCATGAATTAGACAAGGTTGTGAGTTTACAGAATGTAAATTCAAAGCTGGCTGTCAAATCTCATAAAAAATATACATGGGATTCGTTGAAAGGTATGGATGAACAACAAGTTTTATCTAATGTGCATGGTAGAACTTCCAACGGATACATACAGTGGTTGCGTGACTTTTCTTCTAAACCTTTAGATGACGTTTTCACGGATTAAATGATGATACGGATTTAAAAAAAAAATGAAATATACCATATTGGACACTGGTATTTTTGTCTCGAGTATTCAGCTTGAGGTAATGAAGAGAAAAGCAACACAAGGCTCAGCTATTTTTAATCCGAATGCGAAGAGACTTCAAAAAGTTATCAAGGGTCGTGATGAAACGATTCGAAAACTTGTTGATTTCTTGACGAGTAAGGGATTCTTGAATGGGAGAAAAATTGGGACGATAGCTATTTTGCACAGTAAACCAGGTTGCCAACGACAACAATGGCACACAGATTATGATCCAGACTTGTGTGATATTGCAAAAGTCAAGCCGATGGGTGTTATTTTTGCACTTGAGAACTCAACATACTTCAACACAAAAAGCAGAAGAATAGTATTGAAAAAAGGACAAGTTTTAATTTTTGATGGAGATATGGTTCATGCAGGATCTGCATATGAGAAAGAAAATACGAGAATGCATATTTATCTTGATTCTGAGGAGGTGCCAAGAAAAAGAAATAAAACATATTTGGTGCAATAATTATCTTATAATTTTTCGTATGAGTTTATATGCTAAATAGAGTATACTTAAGACTGATGAAAAATCGTAGTGAAGTTTCCAATTCGGGGAAGGCATTTTTTTTAAAAAATACTTTTGTCGCAAATGTCGCAAACGCACAATTAAAAAGTGTTCTTCAATTAAAAGATGGTAAAAGGTATATGTGCATTCGACATAGACCAGACTCTCACATGTGGAAACAAGTCTTGTAGTTTAGAGCAGCAGAAAGAGATGAGAAAAGCAATTAATTATTGTAGAAAAAATGATATGGAAGTTGTCATAAATACTGCTCGTCCTCCTCAACAAGATCCATTGCATTCGATTCCATCTTTAGTGAATGATCTTTTAAAAGATGTCGAAGTGCGCACACGTCCTCGAAGTTCTTCGAATACGGTTCCTGAAGATAAATATTTGCATATGGTTGATCTTGCAAAAAAATACAAAGTGCCTTTGCAGAATACAATTTTGATAGATGATCTACTTGAAACTTGTGATACTGTCCACAAAAAGGGAGGAAACAGTATACATGTCAAGCAAGAGAAAGGTATAACAAACAGTGAATACCGTACATTACAAAATATGATAAGAAGAATGTAACTTACACTGCACATACATCAAGCAGATAGAACGCGACAACTAATAAACCCATCAACCACATAAATTGCAAAGTTGTTCTCAAGTTTGAAATTATTTCTTGTAATTCAGTCATCTCTTTTTGTAGGGATGATACAATATCGAATGTGTTATCATTATGATTTTCGTATGTTCCTACATCATCGTCTACATTGCGTCGTCTGCTCATAACTGGAGGCGGATGTTTCATTTTTTTTCGGAAAAAAAATCTGAAGTAACTGCATGTACACGAAGAAGCTGCAGCTTTAGAAAAAGCCGATGTGATGTTTGCAAAATATGCTACAGCAATTGAAGAGTGAGTTAAATCAAGAAACGAAGAAATAATTAGCAAGCCGTGTTTGCCTGTTCCCGCTTACACATCCGAAGAAGAAGTGAATGAGATTGTTCGTAAACGTATTATAATGGATACTGATACTATTAAGGATGACCTTATACAGCTCTGAATGAACTCAAAGAAAGTCGTACTAAGTTATTTTTTGAAGAGGTTATGAATTAATTCCCAATCTCCTACGATAATATGTCCTTCAAGAACAAGAAGATAAAAGATGATTTCTGTTGAGAAACATCCTGCGATTAACACCATTGCCAATGAGTGGTGTTTTCCCCATTTCTTTTGATATAGAGAGACTACGACTAAGATGATGCAGATGATAAGAGAAGGTACAACAAACATAGACATTGTCTTCAAAAGTGCACGCCGATTTAAAATATCTTTTGCTTCTCTAATACTTATACATTTGTAATACTTTTCACCGGATTTAACTACATTACCAATCTTGTAAGTATCATCGTCGTTCTTGTGTAATTCGTAAAGTTTTTCTTCCACTGGTTTTAGTCGCTCTTCCAAAGTATGATCTTCAATGATATCTGACTGTGATGGGTCAGTCGCAATCGTCCAACGAATTCCTTCATATGTCGCGTTCGTAGAAGACGCGTCTTTCAATAATTTTTTACATAGTAGTTTACCTATCAAAGGACTATTTTCAACAAAGGTTTTAATGATTCCAGATTTGTCTGAGAGAGTTGCTTCGTATTTTTTGGACACTACGACATAGAAGAATATACATTGAAATATCACAAAAAATGCAACATTTGCAAAAATAGTTGAAAGTGAAGCAGGGTCCATTATATTTTGCACAATCGACATGTTTTTTTTAATTGGCTTAGAAAAAAAACGATGCCTCCTAAGCTGAGAATGAATAAGAATACAAATTTGTCACAGGTATTTTATAGCATATTTCTAACTGCGATGATCATGTCTATTTTTGAAACAATTTTTGCTTATATTCTCGTTTTTCCTAACATCGAATGGCAATTACAAAATCTGTTCAAATCTCAAGAAAAAGAAGTGGATGAATCATATGCTAAGAAGTTAGCAAAAGATGAAGTCAATGCATTGCTCATGAATGCAAAAGTGAGAGAGTTGAAGCAGAAAAGTACTATAAATGTCCACGCCAAAGCATTTGCTGTTTTGCTTTCGTTTGTTTTAGCAGTAGTCACATTTATATTAGCATTGAGAATACTAAAATTCCGAAAGAGTGACATTGTAGCTCCGACTATTCATGGAATCATTACAGTTCTCATTTTAATAATGTTCCAAATCCATTTTTACTATTTTGGACAAAAGTATAATTACATGAGTCCGAATGAAATTCAACCAAAGCTTCTAAACGAATTGTGTGAAAATGTTGATACAGACACAAGTGAAGTTGAAGGTGTTTTGAAGAAGGATGTAACAAAAGCTTTACAAGGCTTAACTGAAGATGTAATTACTAAATATATTGATGATGAAAAGGATGAGAAGAAATATGAAATTGCAGCTGATCTAAGTTCAGTAAAAGAATTCATGGGACATATCGAGAATAGTTTTGAGTAAGTTTTGTGGGCAAATACTTTTTTTTTTTAAATGGGAACATGTATTAGTAAACCGAAACAAATAAACGAAGAACATGTAAATAATGAAGAAATGGAGCTTCTGCTACAGGAATACGATATTGTAGAAAAACAGGTAACAAAGGTAAAAAAACAACCTAAAAAATGGTTCCGTCGGCCTACTTCTATCTAGAAACATATCACTTGAACCAAAAGCTTCATAGTACTTTCTTTGGATTTGCAAAAACTTTTGCGAAATTCAAGATATGGTTTCAATACAAACTTGGAGAGTGCACCTATTCTGCAATGGAATAAATGATCAGAATGTGGAAACCATGCCTGTATTATGCAGCCTGTAATTTGAGTTTGTTGAGGTGTATTCAAGTGACACGCAGAAATTTCAAAGTGGTTGTCTGTGGTTTTAACTTGAATGAGTATCATTATTTTATCATCGTTTTTCATATTTATGAGTGCAATTTGTGGTTTCCACGTCAAGTGTTTGTCTATATCGTTCATAGGACAAGAATATGCAATATTTGATTTACTTGATGTAGATTGATTAGAAGAATACCGTACTTGATGTTTTTCGTCAAAATGCTTTTGAATATTTGTGTACTCTCTATCGATCACATCGGCGCAACATGGACATTTTAGAGGTATGTAGACACATGCTTTGATATGATCTTGCATAAATTTTCGTTTGCAAGTGTGTGAACAACCTTTATGTTGGCATGATACTTTATAGTCATCCAATAGGTTTTCAAGAATTAGGTTCCGTACCCATACCGATTCTTTACAGTATGGACATCTCTTGCACTTGACTTGACACGATTGACAAGTCACATGTCCATTTGTGCATTGCATTATATTACCTGTCATTGAAGAACAACATATTGAACACTCTAAATATGAGCGCATTTTTTTGAGAGCACACTGTTGATCTGTTTTATTGAGTTGAACTGAAGATCGTTTCTTCATTTTCGAATTTTTCAAATTTTTTTTCGATGATCTCTGGTTCCGTTTTGAAGATCTTGATCAAAACACAAAGGTATTGGAGAGACTTACTCTATTATTTACCAAAGATACATCCACATATGTACTTGAAGCATTATCAAGTATGCAAGTCGAAGGCTTCTTATATGAAAATGTTTTTCAATGACAAGTATGGGAGATCAATTGAGTGTGAGAGTTTCGACATGCGTGAAAAGTTCACATCGACAAAAGCACTTTATATACTAGACAAAAAACGCGAATGTCTGATTGTAAACGAAGAAGTCGGACTACAACTTGTGAAGGAGAAGAAACATGAACTGAGTGTTGAGTGGCAGTAATTTGAAAAAAAAATTCTTCAAAGACTAAATGATGACAGACGCTGAATGTCGTCTTTGTAGAATTCTTCAACTACAAGTTCGTCAATTACAACAAGATATTGAAGAATTACATTTGTGGTATAGACAAAAGATAGAGGATCGAGAAGAAGAAAATGAAAGATTAACTGAATCACTGAATAAATTACGACAGATACTTCAAAACATGACACTTGCAAATACTCTCGTCGTAGAATAATCTTCTAAATTAGTCCTTTATCTACAATGAATTGAGCAATTTCTTTCTTTGTCATGCGATTGGAATGGATATCAAAACCCTTGAAATCTGACCACCAATTGTCTTTCACGATCTGAATCAATTCATGTCTCTGATAAAATTTGCAAACGGCGGATGCATTCGCAACTTGTTGCACAGCAGGTTGCACAGCAGGTTGCACAGCAGGTTGCGCAGCAGGTTGCGCAGCAGGTTGCGCAGCAGGTTGCACAGCAGGTTGCACAGCAGGTTGCACAGCAGGTTGCACAGCAGGTTGCACAGCAGGTTGCACAGCAGGTTG
>MDSW01127358.1_pt1 | contig 13683 bp, 13 predicted proteins | sample 811171 | NCBI WGS metagenome assembly MDSW01 (sample SAMN05326641, study PRJNA326480) | marine metagenome | isolation source: seawater | place: Atlantic Ocean: North West | collected 2012 | reverse complement strand
GTGGCCAAAAACATTTAGACAGGCCAGTGTTTAATACCGTTAAAGATGCAGTTAAACATACTGGTGCAACAGCATCAATATTATTTGTTCCACCAGCATTTGCAGCAGACTCAGCAATGGAAGCGGCTGACGCAGGAATTAAAACATGTGTTGCAATAGTTGATGGTATCCCATCTCACGATATGATTAGAATTAAAAGGTATATGAGAAGATATTCCAAATCTGATAAAATGACTTTGGTTGGTCCTAATTGTGCGGGAATAATTAGCCCTGGTAAATCAATGCTAGGAATTATGCCTGGCCACATTTACAAAGAGGGAAGAGTTGGAATTATAAGTAGATCTGGCACTTTAGGTTACGAAGCGGCACAACAAATGAAAAATTTAGATATAGGCATATCAACTAGTGTTGGGATTGGTGGTGATCCTATAAATGGAAGTTCATTTAGAGACATAATTGAAAAATTTGAAACTGATGATGAAACAGATGCAATTTTAATGATTGGTGAAATCGGAGGACCACAAGAAGTTGCCGCAGGTGAATTTGCAAAAGCAAATATGAAAAAACCAGTTATTGGATATATAGCAGGATTAACTGCCCCCAAAGGAAGAGTAATGGGACATGCTGGTGCTATTGTTTCTGCATATGGTGAAAGTGCAATTGAAAAAGTTGAAATTTTAAAAGAATGTGGAGTAATTATATCAAAAAATCCTTCAGTTATGGGTGATACGGTCAAATCTGTTCTAGAAAAAATTTAATATGAAATACGATAATGAAAACATATTTGCTAAAATTCTTAGAGGGGAGATTCCTTGTAAGAAAATATATGAAGATGAGTTTGTTTTATCTTTTCATGATATTAATCCGCAAAAAAAAATTCATGCTTTGGTTATCCCAAAAGGAAAATATATTGACTTAGATGATTTTAGTGAAAACGCATCTAATAGTGAAATAGTTGGTCTTATAAAAGGAATAAATACTGTAGCAAAAAAGTTAGCAATATCAGTTGATACAGGCAAAGGCTATAGAGCTCTAGCAAATATTAGTGAAGATGGTGGTCAGGAGGTGCAACATTTACACTTTCACCTATTTGGAGGAGAAAAAGTTGGAAAGATGGTCCAATAATTTTGAGAGTAAATAGATATTATTTAGAAATTAATTCATTAACAAATTTAAATAAAGTCAATTGTCCTGATGACAATTTAATTTTAGAAAAAGTTGATCCACCAGATATTGAATTAAATAAATTTTTTTATAAAAATATTGGAAAAAATCACAGATGGATTGATAGACTGGCATGGGACAACATAAAATGGATGAGATATTTAGAAAATGAAAAAATAAATACTTATATATTAAAAAAATCTCAGGATTTAGTAGGATATTTCGAAGTTATAAAAGATGAACCAATTAAAAGTTCTGAGATAGCATATTTTGGAATATTAGAAGACTATATAGGAAAAAAGTTTGGAGGCTACATGCTTTCTGAGGCTATTAAATTATGTTTTGAAAATAATTCAAAAAGAGCATGGGTACATACATGTACACTAGACCATGAAAATGCTCTGAAAAATTATATAAAAAGAGGGATGAAAATATTTAAAGAGGAAACAATCCACTTGAATATAGGCTAATTACTTTTTGGAAGAACAAATATTTTTTTGTTAATAACTTTGTTAATTGATGTTTCAAAAATATAAGTGACAGCTAAATTTTGATATATATCTTCAACTTGCCAACCAATTATCTCATAATTCTTTTTGCTGAAAAAGATATTAATATTATTATTATTTTCATTTATTTGAATATAAAGATACTTGTCCTCAACTTCACTTAATTGAGAAGAATTAATTTTATTTAATAAAAATTCCTTATCTAAAATAAATTCAAAAGGGGTACTTTTAATTGGATAACGATAAAATTGATTATTATTTTTTATCACTAAACTACGACCATTTGATACTAAAATCTTATTATTTCTTTTTTCGTATTCACAATATATTTTTTTAGGATATTTGATTACACACTTCCCTTTTTCATCCTTACCCCCAATTGTTTGAATAAATTTAAAACTTATATTATTTATTGTACTTAATTTTTTAATTATATTTTCTTTGTCAGAAGCAAAAATATTATTTTGTAAAAAAAAAAAAAATATTAAAATAAATATAGCTATTTTCATTTTAAAATCTCTCTTTTTCCAACATGATTAGCCTTGCTAACAATCCCATTCGATTCCATCATATCAATTATTCTTGCTGCTCTGTTGTATCCTATTTGTAATTTTCTTTGTAGAAAAGAAGTTGATGCTTTTCCTTCACCCCTTACTAATTCAAGAGCTGTTTGATAAAGTTCATCTTTATCGTTAATATTAGCTTGATCTACAACATCATCTTCTGTTTCAGAAAATTCTAAAATTTCCTCAACATAATCTGGTTCTGCTTGTGATCTCAAAAAATTGTTTACTTTTTCAATTTCATCTTCAGTCACAAATGGCGCATGTATTCTTGTTATTTTATTTGCAGATGACATAAATAGCATATCTCCTTTGCCTAATAATTGCTCAGCACCTTGTTCACCGAGAATCGTTCTACTATCTATTTTTGATGAGACTTGAAAAGATATCCGTGTTGGAAAATTAGCCTTTATTGTACCTGTAATAACATCAACGCTAGGTCTTTGTGTTGCCATAATAATATGAATTCCCGCAGCTCTGGCCATTTGAGAAAGTTTTTGAATGTAATTTTCAATATCTTTACCAGAAACTAACATTAGATCTGACATTTCATCTACTATTACTACTATATAAGGCATAAAAATTTTATGCTTAGAGTTGTAACCATCGATGTTTCTAACCCCAACTTTTGTCATTAATTTATATCTATTCTCCATTTCTCTAACAACCCAACCTAAAACAGATGCTGCTTTTTTTGGTTCAGTGATAACTGGACATAGTAAATTTGGAATACCTTCGTAGGTTGATAATTCCAACATCTTTGGATCGATAAGAATGAATTTACATTTATCTGGTGTATGTCTATATAAAAGAGATAAAATTATAGTATTTATACATACTGACTTTCCAGAACCTGTTGTACCTGCGATTAACAAATGTGGCATCGTACTTAAATCACCAATAATAGGATTTCCTGAGATACTTTTTCCTAAAGCAATTGGCAACTTAATATCTTTTTTCTTAAATTGATTGTCACTTATAACTTCACTTAGGTAAACATTCTCTCTTGTTATGTTTGGAAGCTCGATTCCTATTGTGTTACTACCAGGTATAATTGCAATTCTTGCAGAGTCAGAACTTGTGTTCCTAGCAATATCTTCCGATAAATTAATAATCTTTGAAACTTTAACGCCAGCCGCAGGTTCAAATTCATTTAATGTGACCACAGGTCCATAGTTAATCTTTTTAATTTTACCCTCTACCCCGAAATCCATTAATACTTTTTCAAGAAAGTCTTCATCTATATCCTCATTATTTTTTGCAACTTTTTCATTTTTAGAAGGAGATTTGAGAAGTTTTAAATTTGGTAAAATAAATTTTTTGGTATTTGATTCTAGTTTTTGATCGAAAGGTAGACTTTCTTGAATTTTTATACTTTCATCATTAGTAGTTAATCCTTTTTCTTTTTGTACAAAGGTTTCTTCTTGATATAATCCCTTCTTTTTTGATCTTAATAAGTTTTTCATTTGATTTAAAACTTTAATTACTTCACGAAATTTTATTTTTGTACTTATTAAAAAAAATAATATCGTTAACAGAATTAAAAAATAATAAGAAATACTTATATTAATTTCTAAAATGGATGATAAAAATGTATTTTTTATAAAGCTCCCAACAAAACCGCCATTTCCATTAATTACTAAAAAGAAAGATTGATCTTTAAAATATGATAAAAATAAGGATCCAAAAACTATGTACAAAATACAAAAGAATAGACTGTCGATAATAACAATTTGTTTTTTATATATGAGCATGTTTAAGCTTGAGAAAAATAAAGTAAAAGGTACTAAGTAAGCAACTAATCCAACTGACTGGAACAAAAAATCCGATACAATACTTCCTCTATATCCTAAAAAATTTTGTATCTCTGAAGTATTATCGATAATAAAGTTTGGATCATTAGGAGAATAGCTAAATAGTGAAATTAAAATAGAAAAAGAGGAAATCATCAACATCAGTGAAATCAATTCAGTTACTCTTTTGATTAAAAAATCTCTAGTTTTTATTAAGAATTGTTCAAATTTCATATTAGTGAATCAAATAAGTTGATTTGTACCATTTAATTATTATTGGTAAAATTAAAAAATTATATGAAAATTTGTTTAATTGGATACAATCTTACAAGCTTGATTTTAGCTCAAATTTTGTCAGAAAAAAAATTTCATATAGAAATTTACTCATCAAAATCCTTTAGATACAATTATAAAACAAGGTCATTGGGAATAACAAATTATAATACTAAATACCTTAGTTATTATTTTAAAAATATATCGAAAAAAATAAATCCTATAAACGAAATTAAGGTTTCGATTAAAAATAACAAAATTAATGAAGAAATTATATTTAAAAAAAATACTAGTACACTATTTAATATGATTAAATATGATAAATTAAATTCATTAATTATATCTAAAGTAACTTCCAACAAATATATACGAAATAAATATATTAAAAAAAATTCAGATTTACAGATGTTAATAGATGATAGAAAATATGATCTAATTTTAAACTGTGAAAGTTCAAACTTTCTTACTAAAAATTTTTTGAAAAGAGGAATATCCAAAAACTATTTAAATAAAGCGTTTACAACTATTTTAACTCACAAAAAAATCAATAACAATAAAGCAATTCAGGTTTTTACAGAATTTGGCCCTATAGCTTTTTTGCCTTTATCAAATAAAATCACTTCAGTGGTTTTTTCATATGACTATAAAAAAAACCAAAAAATCACAGAGAATGAAATTAAAAACTTAATTAATAAATTTAATCCATTTTATAAAATTTTAAATTTTGAAAAATTCGAAAATTTTAATTTGAACTTAAAATTACCCAAAAAATATTATTATAAAAATGTACTCTTTTTTGGTGACTCTATTCATTCAATACATCCTTTGGCAGGACAGGGTTTTAATATGTCGATTAGAGATATAATCCGGATAAATCAAATTATAGATAAAAAAATTAATTTGGGACTGAAGGTTGATAAAAATATTTATAAAGAATTTGAATCACAATCAAAAAGCTATAATACAACCTTTTCATTTGGTGTCGATTTAATTCATGAGTTTTTTAAGTTTGAAAGAAATTTTTTACCCAAAAAAATTTCTGAAAATATTTATAGGATTATTAATAAAAACCAAAAAATTAAAGATATTGGAATTAAATTAGCAAACAAAGGTAGTATATTATAACTATTGTAAGGTTTTAGTATTGTAAAATTCCGAGCTATATGTGCTTAAGATTTGTTCAAATTTTTTTTTTCTTTCTTCTAAATTTTTTGTTTCCAAAAGAATCTGCTTTTCCACAATGGTAAAAGGTGAGGCCATAGATAGAGCTGATAAAGTTTGGTACACATTTTGCCCTTCTAAATCTTTCCAATTAATTTCATATCCTCGTTTTCGGAATAATGATTTAAGTTCCTCCATTATTTTTTCTATTTTCTTGAATTCAAATTCTTCTTGATCTGCATCCTTATCATTTTCATATAGTCTATAGTCTACGTTTAATTCCCTATAAATCTTATTATTTTCAACTTCATTTAGTATTTTGAATCTATTAATACCCTTAATAATTATTATGTATCTTCCATCGTCAGTTTCATTAAAACTCACAATTCTACAAACACATCCAACATCAAAAAGATCAGGATTTCTTAAATCACCACTTTTTTTTGGTTGTATCATCCCAATTAGTCTATTGCTTGCCATGGCGTCTTCTGTCATTTTTAGATATCTTGGTTCAAATATATTTAATGGAACAGTAGTATTTGGAAAAACAATAAAGTTTGATAAAGGAAATACAGGGATTTTTGTTGAGAGATTATTTTTTAAATTAATTTTCTTATTTTCCATTTTTTATTTTTTCCTAAATTTATTTAAAATTTGATTTATTTTTGTAGATGAAGTTTTTTTCGTATAAGGCAAGTACACAATTTTTACTCCTAATTTTCTAAATTGTTTATCTAAAATTTTCCATTTTTTTGATGAATACCAATCATCGCCGACAAATATAACATCATATTTTAATTTCTTGTAACTTTGAGTTTTATCTAATGTATTTTGGGGTATTACTAAGTCTACAAACTTTATACTTTTTATTATTTCTACTCTCTCATTATATGGGATTATAGGTTTTTTATTTTTATACTTTTTTACAAGACCATTTGTTGATACACCGACAATTAATTTATCGCATAAAGATTTAGCTTTTTTTAAAATTCTAACATGCCCAACATGAAATAGATCGAAAACACCAGTTGTATATCCAATAATTAATTTTTTTTTCATGAGTTATTGTATCATTTTTACTTATTAAATTTAATTATGCAAAATAATTTTTTTCAATCGTGGTTTTTAAAAAAACTTTCGAGATTGAAACACATCCATAATTTTGCAGCAATACTGTCTTGGTAAATTCTTGAATCTCCAACAAATTTAGAAATTTTATTATTATCTAATTGTTTTTTTATAAAATCGTGATTGAAAATTCCTCTTCTTTTGCATTTTTTACTCAGTAGCGTAGAAAAAATTATTTTTCTTATATGTTTTTTTTTCATCCAATCATGAAGTGGTACAGGAAAACCTACTTTTTTTCTTTGTAATATTTCTTTTGGAATTTTATCTTTATATGTTTTTCTAAGAATATACTTGTTAATATCATTTATTTCGGATGTTTTATCTGAAGTCAAACTTAGATCATTTTTTATTGTCTTAATTTTATATTTTAAAGGTAGGGATGCTGCAAACTCCACAATTCTATGGTCTAAAAATGGTACCCGCAACTCTACAGAGGCTGCCATTGATGAAATATCTTCTCTTTCAAGAATTCCAGTTAAATGAAATTTTTGAAAAAAAAATTGCATTTTATCTGAATAGTTGTCAGTCTTTATTTTACTAAAGATCGATTTAAAATAATTTTTTATATTCATATTTATTTTTTTATGATTAAATTTTTCACTTAGTATTTTCTCCTTTAAATTATTTTTTGTATATGGATAAATAGACAAAAAGTGATCTAGATTATTTTTGAAATTTATTTTTCCATATCTAGATTTTACATTATCTAAAAAAATTGCTTTCTGTTTTTTAGAAATTTTATTAATATCTTTAATTCTTTTATAATCGTCTACTGAAGAAAATATTCTTCCATAACCACAAAATAATTCATCTGCTCCACAGCCTGATAAAACAACAGTCGCTTTTTTTTTGATTTCTCTACATAATTGAAACTGAGTCACTTCATTTGGTATAGTAAGAGGTTGATCTCTTAATTTGATCAATTTTTTCATATCTTTAAAATATAATTCGGCCTTTGAATTAAAAACTTTGTGTTTCATATTAAGTTTTTTTGAAACTAACTTAGAATAAGCAAATTCGTTGTAACCTTTATTAGTGTATCCAATACTATAAGCTAAAAAATTTTTACCTATAATTTCATTGATTATTGATGAAATAATTGTTGAGTCTAATCCTCCAGATAACAAGGAAGCAACTTTTACATCTGAAATTAATCGGAACTTAATAGAAGACTTTAAAAGTTCATTAATTCTTTTTACGTAAAATTTTTCACCTTTATCAATTTTGTTTTTTTTAAAAAATTTTTCTAGCTTCCAATATCGCTTAATTTTTATTTTTTTATTTTTAATTTCAATAAAACTACCGGGCTCTAAAGAAAATATATTATTAAATAAGGTTTCATTTCTAATTGGTTGCCTAAAAGATAAAAAAGAAGAAACGGATTGCAGATTAATAGTTTTTTTTATTTTGTTATAACTATGTATTGATTTTATATTTGAAGAAAAAGTTAGCTTACCTTTGTATAAAGAATAAAATAATGGTTTGATACCAATCCTATCTCTAAAAATATAACCTGTTTTTTTTTCATTATTATAAAAGGCAAATGCAAACATACCATTACACTTTTCTATAAACCTTGGACCCTGGTCTATTAAACCGTACAAAAGAACCTCTGTATCGGTCTTGCTCTTAAATTTATAACCTTTTTTAATTAGTTCTGACTTTAGCTCTTTAAAATTGTATATTTCACCGTTGTAAATTAAAACAAATTTACCATTATTTAGCATCATCGGTTGTTTACCATTTTTACTAAGATCTAAGATGCTAAGTCTCTTATGTCCAAATGCAATTTTTGAATTTATAAAATATCCTGTGTCATCAGGCCCACGATGAGATAAATAAGATAAACATTTTAAAAAATCTTTTTTTTTTGTTTTAATTTTTTTATTAATTGAAATTTGACCAAATATTCCACACATATTTATTTAATTTATAAAGATTTATTTTTATTAATTTAATATAATATTTTAAATTAATCTCTATACATAAGCTAGATAACTAATTTTTATTTTTGGTCTTGCTTAAATTTTAAAAAGCTAATAGTTTAAATATATATGTAATAAGCGGGCATAGCTCAGTGGTAGAGCGTCTCGTTGCCAACGAGAAGGTCGTGGGTTCAAGTCCCATTGCCCGCTCCAAAAAAAAGAATGAATTATGAGTGATTTATCAACAAAAAAATGTGTTCCATGTGAGGGCAATATCCCTCCATTTAATACCGATGAGATCCATAAGTATCTTAAACAAGTAGATGGATGGGAAGTCATTGAAGATAAAATTGATGGATTTCATTTAATTAAAAATTTTAAATTTGATAATTTTGAGCAGAGCCAAGAGTTTGTGAATAAGGTTGGACAAATTGCAGAAACTGAAGGGCATCATCCTGATTTATGGTTTGGGTGGGGATATGCAAGGATAAAAATTTTTACTCATGCAATAAAAGGATTAGCTGAGAGTGATTTTATACTTGCAGCTAAAATAGACAAAATAATTTAATTAGTGATTGAAGTGTCTAGTCTTAGAAAACACCAAAATAGTTCCTGTTTGATCAGCAAATTTAATTATTTCTTTGTCATTTTTGGAGCCTGATGGTTGTACAACCGCTGAAACTCCAGCTTGGATTAGTTTTTCTATTCCGTCTATAAAAGGAAAAAAAGCATCAGATGCGGCAACTAAAGGATCATTGTGATTAAATTGTTTAAATGTTTTCATTTTTTCTATTGCAATTTTACAGCTATCAAGCCTACTGGGTTGCCCAGAGCCTATGCCTAGCGTTTTACTATTTTGGCAGATTACTATAGCATTTGATTTTACAGAGCGACAAACATTAAAAGAAAATATTAGTTGATCCATTAATTGTTTAGATGGTTTAATTTTAGATACAATCTTAAAATTTTTATTACTAAAAATTGTATCATCAGAGGATTGCATCAAAAAGGAGTTTATACCAGAATAAACTTTTATATTATTATCTAAGTTTACTTTTGAACTATCAATTAATCTTAAATCTTTTTTATTTTCAAAAACTTTTAATGCAGTTTTGTGAAACCCATTAGCAATAATAACTTCATAAAAATTTTTTACGATTTCTTTTGCTATTTTGGTACTAACCTTAAAATTGCAATTAACGATTCCTCCAAAAGCACTGATGGGGTCACAATTCTTTGCTGATAAATAACTTTTTAAATGATTTTTTTCTATTGATACACCTGATGGATTGGCGTGTTTAACTATTACAACTCCTTTATTTTTAGGTAATTTTTTTGATAAATTTAAACTTGCGAAAATATCACTATAGTTATTAAAACTTAAATCTTTTCCTTGCAGCGATGATATATTAAAATTCTCATCATTGCTGTAAATTGCTCCTATTTGATGTGGATTTTCACCATATCTTAGAGACTTAAATAATTTTGCATTTATAATTAAATTATCAAAAATTGTCTTTTTTGAAATTAAATTAAAATAATTATAAATTGTTGCATCATAACTTGCGGTCTCTCCGAAAGCTTCTCTGGACATTCTTGCCCTAAAATCCAAGGAGGTGTTACCATTATATAAATTTAATTCTGCTATTAATTCTTTGTATTGTTCAATTTTGGTAATAACTACAACATCATTATAATTCTTAGCCGCAGATCTTACCAAAGTAGGGCCGCCAATATCTATATTTTCAATTATTTTTTTATGATTATTTGTCTTTTTAATTATTTTTTCGAATGGATAAAAGTTTGTAATAACCAGATCTATACTCTCAAAATTAAGCTTTTTTAATAGTTTTTTATGAGAAATACTTTTTCTTTTATATAATATTCCTGAATGAATTTTAGGATGAAGCGTTTTAACTCTACCGTCAAGAATTTCAGGAAAGTTTGTAAATTTTGAAACTTCAATACAGTTATAACCTAATGATTTTATTTTTTTATAAGTTCCACCTGAGCTAATTAATTTTATTTTATGTTTTTTAAGCAATTTTAAAATTTTACTTAAATTTGTTTTATCTGAAACTGAAATCAAAGCAGATTTAATTTTCATATTTTAGAAAGTTCCCAATGAATTTTTTGTTCATTTGAATTTGTTAGTCCAGTAATAATTATATTTTTATTTTCAAAATATTTATTTTTCATACCAAAATAGAGTCCTGTTTCAATATCAATTTTATGATCGTAACAGGTAAATTTCCACCCTGCATTTTTGCTTTCAATTAAAATTGAGTCATTATTCATCAATTTAGTTAAATTTATTTCTGGTAGTAAATGAAATCTTATAGAAAAATTACATGACTTAAAGTTTTTTGTTTTTATTAGTTTGTCACAACCTCTAAGTTGATATATTTTATATGAATAATCTAGTTCTCTTTCGTGAATTACACCATAGGATTTAGAATACGCATCATGTGAAGCCCTAATAAACCAAGACTCTTTTTTCAAACTAATATTTTTATTTAGAATTTTAAAATTTTTATTAACCAGTGTATGTCCGCATTTACCTCTCTCAAACCTTACTGTAGACGTGTTATCTAGCACCAAAGTTGAATGCGTTGCTGAAGATTTTGAAATAATATTTAGTTGATGTTTATAGTCTTGAAAATAACCAGAATTAGTTACCACTTTTTCTCCTAGAAAACTAAACTCAAAAGAAAATACTCCAGCCTGGTAATCCTTTGAAAATTTTCTTTCTGGAGCCCTACCCATATCAATTGTTAGTGAAGATTTTTTATTTTTAAATACCACATAACCCCCAGCTTCGTTTCCATCATCTTTAAATTTGTATTTATGAAAGTTCAAATAATTATCAAACTCATTACTTTTTTCGACAAAACCGCCATTAAAAAGTAACCCATTTTGTTTATTAGAACATAAAAGATTATATGCTTTTCCTAGATGAAAAATATTTTCATCAAGGAAATCAGGGATAACTTTTTGTGCTTCTTTTAAAAGTTCTCTAATTACGATTAAGTATTTTAAATAAAAAACAAGTTGTCTTAAGTTTCTTGATTTCGGGAAATTTGTTGAGTCTAAAGAAGAGTTTAATAACTGCTTTAAAGTATTAATACCAAATTTTAAATAATAATTATCTTCATAGCTTAACCCAACTAATATTATTGCTGTGCTCCCTATTATTTTATCATCAAGTTTTTCTGAGCTTTTGATTTCGTTTATCAAATGATTTGTTTGTTTTTTAATTGTGTTATTAAAATATAATCTGTAATTTTCATCTGAGTTCTCATAAGTTAATTTAGAGTTTGATATCCAGGCAATAATTCTTTTTGATAGAACATCTAAATCCCATATCTTTTGCTTGTATTTATTATTTTCTTCAATCCAATTATAAATTACATTCTGGGTAACTTTTTGTGAGGATCTTAAATCCAATGTGAAAAGCCAAAAAAAACTATGAAGTTTTTCAAAATTTTTAATATGCAAATTATTCGCATTTTTCCAAACCGAATTTAATGAATAGTCCTCTATATTATTTTTTTTTTTGTCAAATTTTATTAGACAGTCAAGAATATTTTGACTAGGTTTATATGAAATTATTTTATCATCAATCTTTGATATTCTTTTATTGTAAATAGGTGAGTTTAAATAAATTTTTTTAATTTGCTGATATATATGAAAAAAGATGTAACCAAAGTTTAAAAAAATGCTTTTAATAAACATTTAGAATTGTTTTAAAATTTTTATATTTTTTTCTAAATCTCCATTATTTTCTTTAAAAACAGTTGTGCCAGATACTAAAATATCTACACCAGCTTCTATAGCGATTTTCGAGGTCTCAAAATTTATACCGCCATCAATTTCAATTTTAAAATTTAATTTTTTTTGATTTCTAATTTTATCTAAATCTCTAATTTTTTGAATTACCCTATTAATAAATTTTTGACCACCAAACCCAGGGTAGACGCTCATAATTAAAATTAAATCAACACTATTCAATTGTTGTTCAATAGTTTTTATTTCAGTATCAGGATTAAGAGAAATCCCAACTTTTTTGTTAAATGTTTTAATATGATTAATTGTTTCTAAAATATTTTTTGTTGCCTCTGGATGAAATGTAATTATGTCAGCACCAGCATCACTGTAATCTTTAATATATTTGTGAACTGGGTCTATCATCAGATGAACATCAAATGGTAATTTTGTATATTTTCTTAAACTTTTTATAACTGGTGGTCCAATTGTAAGATTTGGAACAAAATGTCCATCCATAACATCGACGTGTATCATATCAGCGCCACTTTGCTCTAATCTTTTTATGTCATCACCTAACTTACTAAAATCCGCAGACAAAATTGATGGTGACACTTGTATTTTTTTCATAGATGATACAATTTATAGTAATATCAATTTTTTTAAAAATTTGAATTAATTTTTACCAAAAATTCTATAAATTTCGTTTGCAATTTCACTTTCCAATGGAAAGGACAACATACCCATGACTGAATATCCTAGCAAATAAGGGATTAAATAAAATCTGATCATGTAAAAAAACCAAGCCACATATAATGGAACTATTGGATGAGCAATAAAACTTGGTGTAATAAATTTAAATAATCGAATTATTGGATTTGTAAATCTTACAAAAATTTTCATGAAGAAGAATTCGGAGTCCTCTCGCTGGAAGATGTTCATAGCTGTACGACCAATTAAAGTCCACATGATAATTCCTAAAATATAGTCGATAACTAAAATATATATTGGCATATCTTTAAGAAGTGAGGGCGTAAAAATACGCCCCCAATATAAAGTTTATTTAGTGTGCTTTTCCTAGAATTGTCTTACCGCTAGGTATTCTGACTTCGTCAACCATTTTCTGGGTTGCGCTATCAGGTTCTTCAGTCATTAGACTTACTACAACCATAACAACAAGACATACTATTGCCCCTATAATACCAAATCTTAGGTGGTCAATTCCTAACCATGGCGTTTGAGCCATGAATTTTGGACCAACATATATCAAGTACGCAGTACCTGATCCAAGACCCGCTATCATACCTGCAACAGCACCTGCTCTAGTTGCTCGCTTCCACCATATTCCAAGAACAAGTGGGAAGAACAATCCAGACATAGCAAAGTCGAACGCCCAAGCTAC
>MDSW01180248.1_pt1 | contig 13684 bp, 10 predicted proteins | sample 811171 | NCBI WGS metagenome assembly MDSW01 (sample SAMN05326641, study PRJNA326480) | marine metagenome | isolation source: seawater | place: Atlantic Ocean: North West | collected 2012 | reverse complement strand
TCTTCAACATAAGTATTTAGAATTTTTCCTCTTAGAGGTAAAACTGCTTGGTTTGTTCTATTTCTTCCTTGTTTTGCAGAACCACCTGCAGAATCTCCCTCAACGATAAACAATTCGGTGCCCTCTTGTTTACCAATTTGACAATCTGCTAATTTACCTGGAAGACCACTTAATTCGAGCGCTCCTTTCCTTCGCACATTTTCTCTTGCTTTTCTTGCTACATCTCTCGCCATAGCTGCTTGGATTACTTTTGCTAAAACAATTTTAGCAATTGAAGGATTTTGATCAAACCAAATAGAAAGTTTTTCATTTACTAAAGTTTCTACTATCATTCTTACTTCTGAAGAAACAAGTTTATCTTTTGTCTGAGAAGAAAATTTAGGATCTGGAATTTTTGTAGAAAGTACACACGTTAAGCCCTCCTTAATATCATCACCTGAAATTGCTAATTTATTTTTTTTAAGTAAATTATTTTCATTAGCATATTTATTTACTACTCGTGTTAATGCACTTCTAAAACCAAGTAAATGTGTTCCGCCATCTTTTTGAAATATATTATTTGTATACGGAAAAATATCCTCCACATATCCAGCATTCCACTTTAAAGAACATTCTAATTCGATATTATTTTTTTTACCTTCTATATAAATTGGTTTTTTGAAAAGATCATTTCCATTTTTATTATGTAATTTTTCTCTTTTTTCATCTAAAAAATTGACAAATTCGAGAACACCCCCATCATATTTAAATTCAGCTTTTTTTTCTTTTTTTTGACTGGCATCAATAAATATGATTTTAATCCCTTTATTTAAAAAAGCTAATTCTCTCATTCTTTTTATTAGAATATTTGGATTAAATTTAATTGAGGAAAATATTTCCTTAGATGGCAAAAAAGTAATTTGAGTGCCACTATCTTTTGATTTACCAATTACTTTTAATGCTGCTTTTGCTTCACCATTTTGAAACTCAATAAAATATTTTTTTCCATCTCTATTAATTTCAAGTTTTAAATTTTCAGATAGAGCATTTACAACAGAAACACCAACACCATGCAGACCTCCAGAAACTTTATAAGAATCATGGTCGAACTTACCTCCTGCATGAAGTTGGGTCATGATAACCTCTGCAGCAGATTTTTTTTCTCCTTTATGTATATCTACAGGAATACCTCTACCATCATCATTAACTGTTATTGTACCTTCAGGATTTATTTTTACATAAATATTTTTACAGTAGCCTGCTAAAGCCTCATCTATAGAATTATCAACAACTTCATAAACCATATGATGAAGTCCTGTCCCATCATCTGTATCTCCGATATACATACCTGGTCTTTTTCTAACTGCCTCAAGACCTTTTAAAACTTTGATGGAATCTGCCTGATAATTATTATGAGATTTAGACATATTATTTGATTTATTAATTTATTGGATGTTATTTTATCACAAATTTTTAACAATTGTATCAAAAACCTTTGAAACACTTATTGTTTTTACCTCGGAGTCATTTTGAACAAAATTATCACCACATCTTTTGACCCCAACTTCTCTATTTTTATCGTAAATATCGCTTATGATTTTTTCCATAGAACTAAACCTAGGTAGTGTAACATCTGTAGGACCAAATATACAAAAAGTTTTTTTATTTAAAGCGCCAGAAACACAAGAAGGACCTGAGTCGATTCCAACAAAAAATTCGCACATATCAATTAAATAAATTATCTCAGATCTATCTAAAGTTTTACAGTTTACAAACTGATTTTGATATCTAGAATTTTGAATAATTTCATTAAAATATTTTTTATGATTTTCGTGATTTATTACGAAAATTGTTTTGACTATACCTTTATCGATTAAAGAGTCTGCTAATTCAGCAAAATTTTTTTGAGGCCAAATTCTATTTACCTCCGTTGAATCAACAGCAAAACATACCCATGGTTTAGGAAAATTTTCGTATTTTTTGATAAAATTAAATCTTTCTTCATTATCTAAGACTAAAAACTTATCTTTAAAATTATAAGAAATATTTAAATTATTTAAAAATTTTATAGATTGTAAAGTATAATTATATCTTAAATCATCCTTAGTAAGTCTAACGGAATCATCTACAAAAAATTTCTGAGAACCTATCCCAAATCCAAAAATTCTTTTAATTTTTGCAAGTTTGCATGCAATAGCAGGACCTTTTGTTTTTTCTAATATAAATGCATAATTAATATTTCGTTTTATTAATTCATTTCTCAAATTAAATATATCATCAAAAAAATATCTACCCCTTCTAAAGGGATTTTCAATTATATTATCTATGTACTCTTGTTTTTCTAAAATCTTTTTTATTTTTATGTGTTTATTGATACAAAGAATTACTCTAGTTTTATAATGTTGAGATATAGCTTTTATAAAGGGTAACTGAAGAATAATATCTCCTAGTTTAGGCGAAGTATAAAAAATGCAAATTTTCATTGTTAATAATTTTAGTAAAAATTATTCTTTTACAAGCTGAATTATTATGTGGCGGAGAGAGCGGGATTCGAACCCGCGATAGGGTTACCCCTATACAAGCTTTCCAAGCGTGCGCCTTCAACCACTCGGCCACCTCTCCTATTTGTCTAATTAGTTTCATTTATAAATTCATCAAGTTTAGCATCTTTATAATATAATGGTTGATTATCGATAAAAAGTCTTATCCAAATTTCGGTAATAAAAATTTGAAATACACCTAAGCTATGTAAATTTTTTTTTTGTAAAAAATGATCATAATATTTAAGAACTTTGTTTTGATCAAATATTCCTCTATCACGAAATTTTTTAGAGTTAAATAATTTTAATACAATTTTTTTAAAATCTTTTCTTAACCAGTCCCTTTGGGGGTCTGCTATGCTTCTTTTATTTTCTAAATTTATAAAATTTTTTGTTAAATATTTTAATGATTTCTTCATGAACCATCTTAGTTCCCCATCTCGAATTTTATACTCATTTGGGACTGCAAAACAAAATTCAACTAATTCTTTTGTTAATAATGGAACCCTAGCCTCTCTGCCACTCCCAGAAGATGCTCTATCGACATACCTTAACCCTCTTGGAAGTTTAGTATGAAAAAGTTCAATATATTGTGAATTTTGAAGGTTATTATTAAAATATTTTGGATATATTGGAGGACCAGTATCATTCTTTTTTTCGTAATAACTATCAATTAAATTTTGATTAATAATTTTTTTTCCATCGGAAGTACATACGCCATAATTTTTTTGATTTTCAATTCCTCCAATAATAAAATTATTAACTTTTTTAGTTTTATTTGTTTTAATATTTAAATTTCTTAATAAATTTACCCAAGCTTTATTTTGACCTTCCTTTTTTACTTGGTCTAAATATAATGGCCAGAGAAAACCAGTATATCCGGCTCCAATCTCATCACCTCCACTAGCTTCAAGAATAACCGTAGATCCGTCTTTTTTATAGTCTTGATAAAGTTTGTGATGTGAAACTTGCCTAAAAGACGAAAAGGGTTCATCTTCCATTATTAATGTATTGATGAATAGGTTATTTATATCTTTAGATGAACAAACCGATGTAAAATTTTTCAAATTTAGTTTGGTTGAGACTTTTTTTGCGTATTTTCTTTCATCATATTCTTTTTCCTTATAACCAAATGTATAGGTATTAATTTCTTTATTATTATTTTTTAAAAAAAGTGTCACGATTGAGGAGTCAACTCCACCAGATAAATTTGTTCCAATTGATCTTATAGTTTTTGACTGTTTTTTAACTGACTCCTCAAGTAAAATTTTAAATTGTAAAGGAATATTTTTTTTATAAATTTTTTTATTTTCTACCTCATTACTAAATGAATAATATTTTTTTTCTAAAACTATGAAATTTTTATTTATTATAACTAACGATCCTGGCTTAACACTTTTAATATGTTTATACCATGTTTCATTTGAATGATCTAATCCACCCCATTTTACAAAATTTATTATACTTTGATCATTTTGTTTATATTTAATTTTCTGACTAGTAATTCCCTTTATTTCTGAACAAAAAATTAATTTTTTATTTTTGATTGAGTAATATAGAGGCTTTATTCCAAATGGATCTCGAGATAAATATAATTTACACTTTATTATATCAAATATAGCTATTGAAAACATACCATCGAAAAGATTAAAACATTTTTCTCCTAATTTAGAAAATAATTCAATTATGATCTCTGTATCACTCTTTGTCTTTGTTTTGATTTTATATTTTTTTTTTAAAATTTGATGATTATAGATTTCGCCATTATAAACCATGACATATCTTTTATTATTGGATACAAATGGTTGATTTGATTTTTCATCAAAATCAACTACTTTTAGTCTCGTGCTTCCAAGAGATACATTTTTATTATGCCATATACCAGTGTTATCAGGTCCTCTATGCTTAATAGTTTGTATCAAATCAGATAAAATATGATTATTCTGTCTATAAGGTTGAAAAATACCTATAATTCCGCACATTTAATTAAATATAACATTTTTATAAGAGAATTGTTTTATATTTTTAATATTTCCTAAATCATATTTTGATAGAGTTGTCATTGGGTTGACCTTTAATTTATTTATTCTAATAAATTTATTTATCAAATCACTCATATTGATCTCTTTTTTAGATTTAATTTTATTAATTATTTTTAATATTTTTTTTAATATGATTGACGATCCAAAAATATAAACTCCACTACTTGCAAAGTTGGATATCATTTTTTTTTCTTTTATTTCGATTATTCTGCCTTTTTTATTTAACTTAACATAACTTGAATTCCCATGATTGTTAAAATGTAATGGTATATATAATTCATCTTTATTTATTTTCTTTGGTAAATGAAAGTCGATATACTGATCTGGATTAATTACAATGCAAGGATTTTTAGAGTATTTTAAGTAATCATCAATTGAACGAACTGTAAAGGCAGGTCCATTTGGTGTTTCGTTAATGAATTTAAAAATTATATTTTTACTATTAAGTTTTTGTTTTTTTAATAATGATTTCAGTTTTTTTTTGAATTGAAATTTTTTTTCAAAATCCTTAGTTGTTATAAAGATAATAATATCATTATTTTTCACTTTTTTTTTTATACCTATTAAAAACCACTCGATAATTTTTTTTTTATTTATGGTTACAAATGGTTTAAAACTACCTAAGGCACGTGTCCTTGTGCCTTTTCCAGCCATTGGCAATATCCAAATCATTTTAGTCTAATATTATTTTTAGGCATTTCTTCAAAATGAAAATTTATTTTTTTCTCTAAATCAGATGTTTTTATTTTATATCCAAGACTTAATAACTGGTGATATTTTTCTACCATTACTTTTATATAAATACTTTTAAAATCCAACCATTTATAAACCAATTGATCTACTATCCTTGCGTCAGAATGTTGTAATATAAAGTTATCCCCAAGTAATTCAAATCTCTGTTTTAATAAATTTTCAATAATACTCTCATTATTATTAAACCACCAAAAACCAACAATTTTTAAATTTTGAAATTTTCTTGCCAGAACATTTAATCTAAATTGATCTTTTAAATCAAGACAAGAGACTATAAATTTATTTTTTGGAAATTTTTTCAAAATTACTTCCAGATTATCCAAATCCATTATTCCAACACCATCACCAGCGTCTTTATATAATTTATTAACTGATCTTTTAACTCCAATTAATAACATCATGGGTGTTTGAGTTTTTTTTAATAAATTAAAAAAATTTTCAAAAAATAAATGGTTTTGAAATTCATTAAAATTTTCAGTAGATAAAGAAAAATATGTAGGTTTATTAACCTTTATTATTTTTTGTATTTCATTAATTATTTTTTTTATTTTAAATTTATTTTTTAAGTCTTTTGACGAAAAAGTTTTTTTATTTTTTGTATCATTGACGAATAAGTCATCTATTCTTATGGATGGCAAATACTTTGGATCTTTATTTGAACTAAGTATAAATTTTTCATTTAAATCAAAAGGATTATTAGTCATTACTACCTGTTTAATATTAGTTATTTTAAAAATATCATCTTCTGATAGTTGGTTTTCATTTGTTATTTTCAATATTTTCTCAAATTTTTGATTTACATCATCAACTCCGTAAATTTTTAAAATTCTTAATACTCCTTGGGTTGCTGTAGATAAAGGATAACGATTTAAAAATAAATTATTCCATATAATTTTAGCTTTTTTAACATCACTTAGTTTATTAAATTCATTTATTTTTATATTTCCTAGTGAAAAGAGTTCAGCTTTCAAATAATGGTAGTTAAGTAGTTTAATTAAACCAACATTATAAAATTTTTTAAATTTTGACGGAAATAAGTGAGTATGTATGTCAAATATAGGTGTAGAATTAACAAATTTTTCTATATAAAATTTTATTTGATTACCTAGAATATATTCTTTATTTTTAATAAATGTATAAGGTTCTATAAGATCTAAAGTTTTTTTTTTAAACAAAGTCTTTGAAGAATTTTCTAATAAGAAAGAATTATACTTAGTTTCATTTTGTAAATTAAATTTAATTTTTTTTGGCAAAATAGTTTTTTTATTTTGATACTTAGTTTCAAATATATTTGTCGTAGTGCAGTGCACTCCACTTCCATCAAAACCAATATTTTTAATTAAAGAACGTGATGGATAAAGAACAAGAGAATTATCTAGATAATGTGTAAGAGTCCAAGACAGACTCCAAATATCCTGTTTACCATTTATTATTTCACTATTCTCGCAATAAGATTTTAAATCTAATGGTAAATTTTCTAAAGTACCATTATTTTTTATTTGATTTATTGTGGTTTTAATTTCAAAGTTGTGTCTTTTCCATCTATCTTTCCAAGTAGCCCAACCCCAAGGATTAAATCTTTTTAAAAAAAAAGCACTATTAGATTTAATATCTAAATTATTGTAAGTACAAATACTTCTTAAGTTTTTTGAAAAACGATATTTTTTCAAAGCAGAAAACATATATTCAAAAAATCCATTAAGTGGGACACAATCATCTTCTAATAATATCATAGCATCATTATTTTTAAGTTCAGAGGTGACTGCATTCGTAACAGAAAAAGCTAATCCATTATTTTTAGGTTGTTTGAATAAATTAATAATTAATTTAGATTTATAATTTTTTAATAATTTAAAAATTTTTTCTTGATTTTTTAATATATTTTTGTCAGCTGGACCATCGATATAAATATTTATACTTTTAACTTTTTCTTTAACGATTCCATCCAGAACCCTTTTTAAATGTTTCGGCCGGTTATAAGCTAGAAGTGCTATACCTATTTTCATTAATTAATCACTTTATTTAAATAACTTATATAATCTGTTGACACATCAAACTTACCTTTATTTATAAACCTATTTGGCATTTTTCTACTATAATTTCTACAATCTTTAAAAGATATCGATGTAATTAACCTTTTTTCTGACAACCCTACTAGAAAAGATTTTCTATTTTCTAAAAGTAATTTTGCAGCATAGTTGCCAACTTTTTTTGCAAATAAATTATCTTTTCTACAAATAACTTGATTTTTAAAACTGAAAACTCTTTGTAAAATTGTTGGATTAAATATTCTTGATTGAATACCACATTTGTTTAATTTGTTGGATAATATCTGAGCGCTTGATATTCCGCTAGATCCATACATTATTTGACCACTTTTATCATATTTTGGTTTTATACTATTTAAATTATATCCCTCTGATAAAAAAATCATTAATCGATCAAATTTTTTAATTTTACTTTTTACAAACTTTAAAATTTCAGGAAACTTTTTTTTGTCTTCTGGAAGAAGTAGCATGATTGGTAATTTTCCTTTTTTATCCCAGAATCTAATTGATCCACAAATGAAACCTGTATCTCTTCCAAATGTTTGCGATATAATTATTTTGTCATGAGATTTAGCCCCAATATTTTCTATATTAATCATATCTAAAAAAAATTTCCAAATTTTCACACATGATAAAAAACCAGGATTGTATAACATTTTTTTAAATTCTAAATCTCCAAGATCATTATCAACTGTTTTTGGACAAGATATAAAATTTAAATTTTTCAAACGTTTTGAAAAATCTATTGTTTGCTGAAGTGTACCATTTCCACCTATATTAATAATATTACTAATTTTTTTATTTAATAAGTTTTTTTTAAATATATTTATTTCTGTGTTATTTAATTTTTTTAATCTAGTTGTTCCAACTATATGAGATCCTGGTGTTTTTGAAATTTTTTTAAGCTTTGACTTGGAAAATTTTGTTAAATCAATAAAATTATTTTTTAAAACCCCATCAATACCAGGATAACCAGAAAAAATTTTTATTTTTGAAGATTTTTTTTTTATTTTTTCAATAATACCAAATAATGTAGAATTTATTACTGGAGTTGTACCACCAGACATCAATATTAAAAAATTATTTCTCATAAAATAAATTTTGTGTTTTATTTCTCTTTTTTTTCCTTATATAAAAATTATTAAAATTTCTAAATTTATATAAAAGCTTTAAAACTTTAATATTTATTTTATCTTTTAAGGGAATATAACTTTTTTTTTCATTTACAAATAGTTCTTTATTTTTAATTAATTTTTTATTTTTCAAAATTTGATAATCAAATTCAAAAAAATTAACATTTATATTTTTATTTTTAATAAATTTATAAAAATTATATTCTGGACATATAAAATCATTATTGTTAATTGAGCTATTAAGAAATTCAAAAAAATCCTCAAATACACTTAAAGTTTTAACCTTAGATAAAAAAACTTGATCATTGTAACCATTCCAATGATAGCAATCAGGTATGTAAAGTGTATTATCTTCTATTTTATTTAAGTTTAGGTTGAGTTTATTAGATTGAACAATAATATCACTTCGAAATCGCATTATAACATCATCGTCTGCAAGCCTTTCTTTGATTTTTAAAAATGACTGGGTTAGGGAATCCCACATATAAAATAAGCTTGGAATATTTGCTGCATAATCTGGGAATTTTATTTTCTCAATATATTTATTCCAATTATGTTCAAAGATGAATTCAATATGATTTTTAGTGTAATATTTTTTAAAGAGCTCAATTTTATTTTTTTCTTTGGCCCAAGGATAAAATAAATATATTTTTTCAAAATCTTTTAAATTTTCGCTTATTGAAAAAAAATTTTGCTCAAAAAAACGTAATTCACCAGAAAATAATATGAATAATTTTTTTTGTTTATTTAATACCATGAGGATTAGTACTTAATTTTTTATTTATAAATCAATATATAATTTTTTATAAATCTTGAAATTGATATTTTCTACTATACCAAGTAAAAACAAATATGGCATTAAAAGAACTTTCAGTAATTTTCCCAATTTATAATGAAGAGAAAACTATTAAAAAAACTTTATTAGAATGGAACAATGTACTTACGAAGCTATCAATTAATTTTGAGATGATTATAGCAGAAGATGGCAGTACAGATAAAACTAAAGAAATTTTATATAAGTTAATATCTAAAAATAAAAAAAAATTTGTTTCTAACATTAAAATTAAAAAAAGAGGTTATGCAGAAGCAGTGAGATCTTCTATAAATATTGCGAAAGGAAATTATATTTTAAGTATAGATTCTGATGGACAATGTGACCCCAATGATTTTAAAAAATTTTGGAAAAAAAGATCTTTTTTAGATAATGGCGTATTATTAGGAAATAGATTTAAAAGAAAAGACAATCTTCAAAGATTGATAATGTCAAAAATTTTTTTAATTTTGCATCGAATACTTTTTTTTTCAAATATTAAAGATCCTAGTTGTCCATATGTTTTTTGTAAAAGAAGTTTGTTTAAAAAAATTAATCCATATTTAAAATTTATGGTAGAGGGATTTTGGTGGGGATTTGTTGCAATATGTTTAAAAAAAAAAATTAAAATTTATCAAATAAATGTAAATCATAGAATAAGGTTAAAAGGAGAAACAAATGTATTTCATTTAAATAAAATTCCTATGATTGCCATAAGGAATATTTTTGGTTTAATTAAATTAAAGTTTATAAAAATTACTTATTAGTTTCGATCATATCATAAATTGCGGATGCGTTTATATGATTCTCTAGTCCAACAAGGTCATTTTCTAAAACTATATAATTTCTAATTACCTTTACGTTTTTTATCATATGAATATTAGCTAAACAAAGCATTGGAATATTAGCACATTCCATGAATGAATTTTTTGGAATATTAAATTTATTGTTATTTATCAACTTAATTTCATATTCATCAACTCTGAATTTTTTAATAGGATAACTATCAGAAGTATTTAAATTTTGAATCTCGTTATTAATTCTAGAAAAATTTTTAGTAATTAAAAATACCAATAGTAATGAAAAAAAAATATTTATGAATTTCTTATTTATCTCACCAATTTTTAAATATTGAAATGAGATATAGATGAAAAAACAGGATAAATAAGCAAAATATCCATATCTACTTTGGGGCAACTTTGTGAACCAAATAAGTAGTGGAAAAATTAAACATAACAAGACTAAAAAATTAATAGGCTTTTTAATTTTATTTAATTTAATTTTATCCTTAGAAAAAACTAGAGTTAGAATAAAGATAATCAATAAAATAATACCAGTTAATATTTTATCTCTATCTTTATCTGATGCTAAACCCCTAATTTTTTCAAACAAATTTTTGTTTTGATATTGTTCAGCCGTTAAAAAAATTCCATTATTTATATTTTTTGTATATGAGCGCCAACCTAATACTTGAGCATTATAAAATTCATTTCTTTTTTCTGAAATTTCTTTACCTATTGACCAACTAAATTTATCTTTATTCACACAAGTTGTTGAAATTGGATATATCATACAACCGGAAACAATAATATTTTTTAATATAGTAAAAAGAAAAATTGATAGTAAAAAGAAAAAATATTTTTTTTTTCCGAAAATATCTAAAAAACTTTTTTTTAAAATTGGTAGAAAAGCTAGTAAATAAAATACTGATAAAACACCATAAAGTTTGAGTATAATACAAAATAAACTTGCTAGGACAGCTTTATAAAAAAGTTCTATTTTTCTTGAATTTAAAAAATTGAATAAATTAATTTGAATATAAAATAGAAGACATAAAATTGGTAAATCTGATCCAAATTCTTTACTTCTATTAAACCTAACTATAAATAACAAAATAATAAAATATATAAAATATTTTATCATTTTATCTTTTTGTAAATTTAAATTCTCAAATAAAAAAATAATAAAAAAATTTAAAAAAATAATTGGTAATAAAAAGTAAGCTCTGTTTTCGTAAAAAGGAATTTTAAAAAATGACATAATTTCATAAAAACTATGTCCTTGACCAATAAAATCATTCAAATTTATAAATCCAAAAATAATTTTATAATTTTGCATATAATTAATAATTGGTAATTGATAAATATATAAATCATCATGATGGTTATTAGTGATAGATAAAATTAAAAAAATTAAAAAAATAAAAAAATATTTATGTGATTGAATTTTTGAATATTTAAAAATTTTTTTTATATTATAGATAAAATAAATAAAAAAAATTAAATAAAAGAAAAAAATAATTAAATTATTTATAGGAGAAAAAAAATGAATAAATAAAGTAATTGAGTAAATAAAAAAAAACCCTAATAATCCAAGTTCACCTAAATTAGATTCCTTAAATTGAAATATAAAATTGTTTGCTATTTTACCCGCAGATAAAATTATTATAGAAAAAAAAGAATAAATTAAGATAAGTGAAATAAAATTTTGAAACATTATTTACTTAATGTTTTGGTCCAGCTTTCTATCATTTCATCAATAAGTGAATAAATTGTATATTTTGGTTTCCATTTAAGAATTTTTCTAGCTTTTCTTGAATCTCCTTTTAAAAAAGGTACTTCACCAGGTCGTAAGTATTTTTTATTTTGAACGACATAATCTTTATAGTTTAAATTCAATTTCTTAAAAGTAATTCTGCAAAAATCTCTAACCGAGTAAGTTTTACCGGAAGCAACAACAAAATCATCTGCAACTTTATAATTTATAATCTTATGCATAGCTTGTACATAATCTTTTGAATGACCCCAATCTCTATAAGCATCTAGATTACCTAATTCTAATTTTTTTTGGAGACCAAGTTTGATTGATACTGCACCTTTTACAATTTTATTAGTAACAAAATTTGTTCCTCTAAAAGGTGATTCATGATTGAATAATATTCCATTGCAGACAAAAAGCTTATAAGCTCTTCTGTAGAATTTAGTTAAATAAAAAGAAAAAACCTTCGAACATCCATAAGGACTATTTGGTGCAAGCTCTGTTGTTTCTCTCTGAAATTTGTCTTTATCAACTGAAACTCCAAACATTTCAGATGAAGAAGCTTGATAAAATCTGCTTTTTGGACAAAATTTTCTAAAAGCTTCTAACATATTCAAAACACCAACAGCATTTGTTTTTACAGTAAATTGAGGAATCTCAAAACTTACCTTTACATGTGATTGAGCAGCTAAATTATAAATTTCATCAGGTTTTATTTTTCTTATTTTGCTTTCTAAAGAGCTTTCATCCAACAAATCACCATAACTTAAATCTATTTTATTGTTTAAAATATCAAGTCTGGTTGTTTGATGCTCATTAATTGAATTTCTTCTAACAAGTCCATAAACTTTATATCCTTTATCTACTAAAAGATTAGACAAATAACTTCCGTCTTGACCATTAATTCCTGTAATGAAGGCTTTCTTTTTCATAATTATTATAACTAAGATTGATATACCATTTATAAAATTAAGAAAACTAATTTGTGGGTAATTATTTTAAATATTCTATATCCTTAATTTTTTTTCTATATGGTCCATTTTTTATCTCGTAAACTTCTGTATTATCTTTAAGTATTTTAAACGAGTGACCACCTCTAAATAATATATACATATCTCCACTTTCTAGAATAAGATTTTTTATTTTTTTTTTATCAATGTCGAAAATATTCATTGATAATTTTCCTCTAAATACTAGCCAAATTTCCTGGGTACTTGTGATTGTTCTTTTGTTTTTTTTGTGGATATGAGGATTAATTAATAAATTTTTCTTAAGTTTTTGTGTTGAAACTTGGAGATACTCATTAATTGGAGAAATATTTAATCTTTGTTTTGAAATTTTACTATACCTATAAATTACTCCTAAAATTTTTTTTTTATTTTTTTTCGAATAAATATACATTCCAATTTTCTAACTTAACCAATAAAAAATACATATCAATCAAATATACATTTTAATTCTCTTTATTTATTTTTAAAACTCCAATAAAAGCTTCTTGTGGTATCTCCACTCTCCCAAACTGTTTGGATCTAGCTTTACCTTTTCTTTGTTTTTCTAACAATTTTCTTTTTCTATCCGTAGCTCCACCACCGTGAATTTTAGTTAAAACATCTTTTTTAAATCCTTTAATTGTTTCTCTAGCTATAATTTTGCCTCCTATTGCAGCCTGAACCGGTATCATAAAATTATGTCGAGGTATCAAATTTTTTAATTTTTCACAAACCTCTCTTCCAGTCTTTTGTGCGAAATCTTTATGTATCATCATTGCTAAAGCATCAACTGGTTCTCCATTGACTAAAATACCAAGTTTTACTAAATCACCCTCTCTATGCTCAATAAT
>MDSW01133510.1_pt1 | contig 13689 bp, 15 predicted proteins | sample 811171 | NCBI WGS metagenome assembly MDSW01 (sample SAMN05326641, study PRJNA326480) | marine metagenome | isolation source: seawater | place: Atlantic Ocean: North West | collected 2012 | reverse complement strand
TTGATGGTGAAATTTTGTGACCTCTTGCGTGACGAGGTAAAAAGCAAACTTCTTTTCCTTTATATTTTAAATTTAATATTTGATCAGAAGGTTTTCCCCATGGAGTTGATATAGATTTCCACTTTGGATTTTGCATCCCTTCTATATCATAAAGTCCACTTCCGCCTATAATTGCTAGTTTGTTTTTTGTCATAAAGTATTATAATTAATATGATCTTTTTTATTAACTTTGAAGTAAAAAATGGATTTGAAAAAATATATACGTTCTATCCCTGATTACCCAAAAAAAGGTATATTATTTAGGGATATAACAACGCTTATCAAAAATGAGAAAGCTTTTTCTCAATGTATAGATGAAATAGTTAATCAAAGTAAAAAATTTAATTTCAATAAGATTGCAGCTATTGAATCAAGAGGTTTTGTTTTTGCTTCTGCTGTTTCTTATTTATTAAAAAAACCTTTCATACTTTTGAGAAAAAAAGGCAAATTGCCTGCTGAAACACACTCTGTTGAATTTGAGCTAGAATATGGAAAAGCCACAATGGAAATACACAAAGATTCGATAAGTCATAATGATTCTGTTTTGTTGATTGATGATTTAATTGCTACCGGTGGTACCGCGGAAGCTGCTGCTAAATTAGTTGAAAAATCAGGAGGTAAAGTGGCTGGGTTTGTTTTTGTAATTAATTTATTTGATTTGAATGGAGTAAAAAAATTAAAAGATAAAAGTTATCATTCTCTATGTTTGTTGGATTTTCCTGGACACTAAATTTCTTTCTTTAACCAACTTTTTGGTGTTAGCTCATTTTCAATTTCTAAATTTATATGATAATCAAAAGGTTTTGGTCCTCTTTTTTTAATATAATTGAAAGTTTTTTGTATACCGTCATATAAAGTAGTCGTTGTTTTATAACCTAAAAGATCTCTAGCTTTATCAGCAGAACAACTTGCATGTTTAACCTCTCTCGGCCTATCTTTCTTATGTATTGGCTTTAGATTATTTCCTGTAATATTAGAACAAATTTCAGATACTTTATTAATAGTAACAAATTCTTCATCCGGTCCAATATTGATGACTTGCTTGTTTAAGTTTTTTTGATCTAACATAGGAATTAAACAACTTAAACAATCGTCAATATATGAAAAGCATCTTTTTTGTTCACCATCGCCATAAATTATTGGCGCTTTTTTTTGTAACATTCTATTAATCATTATTGAAACTACATTTCTAAATGGATCATCATACTTTTGTCTTGGGCCAATAATGTTATGAGGTACAGCAATTATCCATTCTATATTATTTAATTCACAAAGATTTATTAAAACATTTTCAGAAGCAACTTTAGAAATTGCATAAGGATCTACTGGCTTGGGAATCATATCTTCAGTAAATGGGGTTTTTTGATCACCGTATCTGGCCATAGAAGAACAAAAAATTATTCTTTTTACATTGTTAGAAACAGAAGCGCTAAAAACTGATACTGAAGCTAAATAATTATTTTTAGTAATTTCATATGGTGAAAAAACTGATAAACCTTCGTGAGCAGTAGATGCGCAGTGATAAACAACATCAATATCTCTAGTAACTTTTTTCATCAGATTTAAATCGCAACAGTCATAATTAAAAAATTCTATATTTTTAGGAACATTATCTTTATATCCTCCCATCATGTTATCTACCCCGATTACTTTATGTTTCATATCTGCTAATTTTTCAGCTAAATGAGAGCCTAAAAATCCAGCTACACCTGTAACTAAAATTTTTTTGGGAGAGTTATTCATTAAAGTTTATTTATATTTTTAATTTCTATAAATCAATAATTATATATTTTCTATCTACACCTTTGGACGATACCAAGACTTTTTACCCAGTATAGCGTTAAGCAAGCCGGAAAATCTTTGATAATAAACTTCTTTTTTATACTTATTCATAATTAATGAATAAATTATCATTTTAATTATTGCTGAAAGTAACTTAGGTAAAATTATAGTAAAAGCGACAAAATATCCTTTATATTTTTTATGATAATAAAAAGAAGACCACATCCAGTGCCAATTTCTAGATAACTCCATATTTTTATTAATTGATTCATCGTGCGATTGGGCACCTAAATGATTAATTTTAATCAATGGTGATAAATAAATTTTCTTATTAAATTTACTTAACCTCTTGCATAAATCAATTTCTTCAAAATATATAAAAAAATTTTCATCAAAAAAACCTACTTCTTTAAACTGCTCTAAATTTAAAAACATAGCAAAACCTTTTACATTCTCTACTTTTATTAAATCATTATTATTTCTCTTTTTTAAAGAAGAAGATTTTTCCTGCTCTTCGGGTCCAATAATAGCAAAATCTGAATTATTTTTTGCAATTGCTAAAAAATTTTCTAGAGTAGACGATTCTAAAGTAGCGTCGGGATTTAAAATTAACGCATATTTTGTTCTAACATTTTTTAATCCCAAATTGTTAGCTTTTCCATAACCAAGGTTTTTACCCGAAAGTATGCACTGCACGTTATCAAATTTACTTTCAATTTTATTTTTAATTTTCAAATCATCTGAATTTTCTACAACTATAACCTTGCACTGATTATTAATTGAATTTAAGCAATTTATAATTTTTTCGTCGCTTTTAAATGACGTAATTACAACTGTAATATCTGTGATTGACATTTTTTCAACATATTTGATTTTATACTATAAATCTTTAATAATATTATTTAATAGATCATACCATTTTTAAAAAAAATATGAAAAAAATTATTGTAACTGGTGGATCAGGCTTTATTGGAAGTAATTTAGTTAAATTTTTGATGAATAAAAATTACTTTGTTATTAATATCGATAATTTAAGTTATTCAGCTAACCCTTATAATCTAAAAAAAATAAGTAATAGTAAAAAATATAAATTTTATAAAGTTGATATAAATAATGAAAAAGCAGTATTAAAAATATTAAATTTACATAAACCTATAGGTATCTTTAATCTCGCTGCAGAAACACATGTCGATCGATCAATTGATAACCCAGATAATTTTATTAAAAGTAATATTTTAGGATTTTATAATTTATTAAAAACAATAAGAAAATATCTGAAAAAAAATAAAAAAAAATTTAAATTAGTGCATGTCTCGACCGATGAGGTTTATGGTGATATAAAAAAAGGAATAAGATCAGACGAAAATTTTCCATATTTCCCCAGTTCACCGTATTCGGCTTCAAAGGCAAGCGCCGATCACTTGCTTAAATCTTTTATCAGAACTTATAAAATACCTGCCGTAATATCAAATTGCTGCAACAATTATGGTCCAAATCAATTTCCAGAAAAACTAATACCAAAATTAATTTATAATATTCTAAATAATAAATTTTTACCAATATATGGAAAAGGTATAAATTCTAGGGAGTGGATACATGTAATAGATCATTGTGATGCTTTATTAAAAATATTTAAAAAAGGAAAAATTGGGGAAAGTTATAATGTTGGATCAAATAAAAATATTAAAAATATAGATATTGCAAAAAAGTTGATAAGACTATCTAAAAAACAATCTGTATATATCGGAAAAAATGTAAAGATAAAATTTGTTAAAGATAGACCTGGTCATGATTTAAGATATGCTCTAAATTCAAAAAAAATTTATAAAGATTTGAAATGGAAGGCTAAAATAAATCTTGATAAAGGTCTAAATAGTACTTTTGTTTGGTACCTAAATAATAAAAAATTTTTTTCAAGTATTTCAAAAAAGCTTTATGATAAAAGATTAGGTTTAAAAATTAATGATTAAAAAAGGTATAATTCTTGCGGGTGGACTTGGGCAAAGAATGAGTCCGCTTACAAAAGCAGTAAACAAACAGTTGCTTCCAATATATGATAAGCCTTTAATCTTTTATCCTCTTTCCATCCTTATGCTGTCGGGTATCAAAGATGTTCTTATTATAGTTAATAAAGGAAAAATTTCTCAATTTGAAAAAATATTACCAAGAAAAAATAATTTAGGAATAAATATAAGTTATGCTGAACAAACTCATCCTAAAGGATTGCCAGATGCTTTTGTTGTTGGAAAAAAATTCATAGGAAATGATAATGTTGCTCTAATATTAGGGGATAATTTTTTTTACGGGCAAGCTTTAACTCCAATGCTAAGAAAATGTATAAAATTAAAAAATGGAGCTACAGTTTTTCTTCATGCAGTAAAAAATCCTACTTCTTACGCCGTAGCTAAAGTTAATAAAAATAATAAAATAATTAAAATTGTTGAAAAACCTAAGAAACCATTTTCAAAATATGCTGTCACAGGTTTATATTTTTTTGATAATAAAGTTGTTAAATATAGTGAAACTTTAAAACCTTCAAAAAGAAAAGAGTTAGAAATAGTTGATCTGTTAAAAAAATATAAAAAAAATAATAAATTAAATGCAGAATTTTTAGGTAGAGGTGGAGCTTGGCTAGATACAGGATCCATTGAAGATTTTTATAAAACCTCTGATTTCGTATCAAATTTAGAAAATAGACAAGGCTTTAAAATCGCTTGCCTTGAAGAAATTGCCTATAATTATAAATGGATAAATAAAGATAATATTAAAAATTCAATAAAGTTTTATGGCAACTGCAACTATTCAAATTATCTTAAAACATTTTTAAATAGGACCTAATAAACTCATATCAATATACGGTCAAATAATCATGAATATTAAAATGTACTGCATGTGTTTAAATGACTATCTTCTCGATGATATTAAAAAATTAAACTATATACCTGTTGGATTAGGAAATAATAAATTTTCTTCAGAATGGTTAACCGATATGTCTGGAGATAATATTTCAAAAAAAAATAAATACTATGGCGAACATACATTTTATTATTGGTTTTGGAAAAATGTAATGCCAAAAATAGATGATAATACATGGATCGGTTTTTGTGGATATAGGCATCATTGGGGAAAAAGTAAGTCAATAAAATCTGACGAAATAACAAAAATTATAAATAAAGATAATTTTAATTCTTATATTTTACAAAATATTCCTGGAGAATGGAAAGACTATGAAATAATCCTTGGAGAAGAAATTTTTATAAATAAATGGAAATTAAGTAAAATAATTAAAAGAGGATACAAGGTGCTTTTAAAGAATCCTCTAGCTTTTCTAAAAAAAAATCAAAATATTAAATTAAATTTTGAAGTTTTTCATGGAATTGGAAATTTGGACCGTGCAATAGATTTATTGGATGAAAATGAAAGAGAGGATTTTAGAAATTTTACTTTATTAAAATCTTCTTACAATAGACAAAATATGTTTATTTGCAGATCTAAAAAGTTGATGAATGATTATTTCAGTTCAATTTTTCCTTGGTTAGAAAAATGTGAAAAAATATTTGGATTTGATTTGCACGGCTATGGTAAAACACGAATTTATGGATTTTTGGCTGAGCGCTATATGTCATACTGGTTTAACAAATATTCGAAACCTTTAAGTTGGCCAATTTTCTTTTTTGACAAAAGTAAAATTAATAAATGATTATGGTAGCGGGAAGTGGAGTCGAACCACTGACCTCGGGCTTATGAGTCCCGCGCTCTAACCAACTGAGCTATCCCGCCATATAATTCACAAAAATTTGATAATACTTTAATAATTTATTTAATCAATAATTTGTTTAGTAGCTAATATAATATCTTCATTAGATAAGCCAAACCTTTTTAAAAGATAATTTCTTCCGCCATTTTCAAAGACATATTTTTCGGGTAATGATTTTGAAATTATTTTTGGAAAAGAATTTTGTGAACTAAAACCTTCAAAAACACATGAAGAAAGATTGCCTGATGGAGTTTGCTCGTCAACAACTACTATCCCTTTACATAAAGAAAGTTTTTTAGGTAAATTACTTGGAAAAGGTTTAGATCGAAAGAGATCTACACAAATAAATTTTTCTGGATTCTTGTGATATATTTCCATGCAAGAATGAAGCATTTTTCCATGAGATATAAGTGCAATTTTTTTTTTATCTTCTTTACCATAAATTTTAAATCCTTCTATAAAATCATTATTATTAATTTCTGGAGAAATATTTGGTAAAGGATCTCGATCTAATCTTATATAACTAAATTTTGGATTTCTTAACATTTCATTTGCTATCAGTTTTGTCGCTACATTATCGCTAGGAGTATATATGGAAGATCCAACAACAGCTCTAAAACAAGCAAAATCTTCTGTGGAGTAGTGGGTTGGACCTGCGTCTGCATATCCCAAACCAACACCAACTGAAATTATACATATCGGTAAATTCATCAACCCGGCACCACACTTGGCTTGTTCAATAGATCTTAATGACAAAAAAGGTGCCATTGCATAAACAAAGACTTTTTTACCTTCCAGAGCTAAACCTGAAGCTATGTCTAGCATTGCTTGTTCAGATATTCCGCAGTGTAAAAAATTATTTGGAAATCTTTCTCTCAACTCATCAAGCGCTGGAGCTCCAAAATCTGCACTTAAAAAATATATATTTTTATCCTTTTCTAACTTTTTAGTTATTTCATTTATAAATACATCTCTTTGGAACATTTTTAAGTCAACTCTTTTCGTGTTATTTTGATTTCTTCTTCACTCATAGAATTCCAATAATGCCACTGCTTTTTATTTTCCATTACTGAAGAACCTTTTCCTTTAATTGTTTTAGCTAAAATACATTTGAATTTACTAAGTTTTTGGCATTTCTCAAAAATTGAAATAAGGTCCTGGATATTGTGTCCATCTATCTCAAATGTTTCAATTCCTAATCCTGCAATTTTATCTTTTATAGGATCTAAGTTTAAACAATCACTTGTATTACCAAGAATTATAAGAGAATTTATATCAATAATTACATTTAAATTATCTAAATTATGATGTTGCGCAAATAAAAGGGCTTCCCAAGTTGAGCCTTCGTAAAGTTCACCCTCGCTTATAATAACGTAGACTTTTTTATCTATTCCTGATCTTTTGTAACTTAAAGCCATACCAGCGCCAGCTCCTATACAATGACCTAAAGAACCAGATGTAATATCTATCCCTGGTATTGAAATATTTCCAAAAACTCTAAGTAAAGAAGATTTATGTCCCCAATCATTCCATTCATTTAGTGGCAAAACTCCAAAATCTCTTAATATTGGATATAATGCAGCTGTAGCATGGCCTTTGCTAATTAAAACTTTATCTAAAAATTTTTTCTTTTTAGAATCGAATCTTATAAAGCCGCCATGATATAAAGTTACAACAATATCCATCATCGAAAAAATAGATCCGGGATGACCCTGTTTTATAATAAGAAGCTTTTCAAATAATTCTCTTCTATATTTTTTAGAAAGATTTTCTAAATCATTAAATTTCTTCATCTCGAATGTCCTAAAATTTTTCTTTTTAAAGTAACTTTTGTCATCTCTTTTATATTGTCTGTAGCTTTTTTTCCAAACTTTTTCTCAATTCTTGATAAAAAAGGTTTGTAAGTATGGTAATTTTTATAAGATATGTCTCTAAATTCTAAAATCTCCTCTGCTTTAAGTGTATCAGTTGGTAAAGGCTGAGTTTCATATGAATGAAAGGAATAACCTTCATAATTTTTAGGTAAAGTATATTTTTTTTCTATTGCATTTTTATAAAGTTGGCTACCAGGTAGTGCCATAGCAGCATATGTGTTCCATCCGGAAGTGCATAATTCTAAACTGAGATCAAAGGTTTTTTTCATAGTTTCATGAGTGTCTCCTGGCAAACCATAAATATAATTAGCCATTACATCAATATCAGCCTCATGAATTTTTTTTATTACTTTTCTTACATCTACATCTTCAAATTTACCTTTAGCAACTTCAAGTCTTACAGCTTTATCTCCACTTTCTATTCCTAGGCATAACCATTTAATTCCTGCTTTTCTTACTAATTTTAAAATTTCTGGTCTTTTAACTGTATCAATTCTACTATAGCTCCACATTCTTAGATCATCATTTTTATTTCTTTCAGCTAATTTTTCACATAAAGGAATATAATATTTAGGATTAAGTAAAAACATTTCATCGACAATCCTAATAGTTTTTACACCCATTTTAATTAATTTATCAAACTCCTTTATTATAAAATCTGTAGACCAAAATCTCATATTGCTATAATGGGAAGCTACACCTATTTCTTGAGAATCATTTCGGTTTATTAAATTGATCATACAAAAATCGCACTTAAAAACGCATCCTAAGCTGGTTTGTAAACTGGCATATGGAGATCTTTTTTCAAAATCATATTCGGCATGCCACATTGGTGATCTATATAAATCTAAAGGTCTATCTTTATATGGCAGTAAATCCCAAGCATAACCAGGAAGATCAATATCCATTCTCTCAGTTGGTACTACTTTTTCAGGTAAGTTAATTTTAATTTCATCATTTTTATCTCTATAGGCAATACCTTTAATATCTTTTAAATTACTAGGAGAAAAATCTTTTAACTTTAATAAATTTCTAAGTGCATAAACGCCTTCGTTAGTAAAAACTATATCAATACTCTTTTCTTTTTTTAAAGTTTCTACAGGCAAAGCTTGAACATGAGAACCTATAAAAGCAATTGGTAATTTTTTTTTATTACTTTTTAAAAATTCTGATATATCTATCGCCCCTCTCATATTGGCTGTTCCCGCATTTACATTTTGACCATATACAACTAAGCAAATAATTTTAGGCTTCAAATTATTAATTCTATTTAGAATTTCTTCATCTGTTAAATTTTCAGCGTTTGCATCAACAATGCTAACTTTAAAATCAGCTTGTCGACAAGATTGGGCTAATAGTAAAGCCCATGTTGGAGGTTCTATCGCTGAATAAGTTTTAGATAATTTTTGGTAAGATTTTTTTGAGCTTGATGCTACCAAAAAACAAACATCTGTAGAAAAATTTTTTTTATCATCATTAGTCATTTTTTAGGTCTTAATGTTAAAATTATTGAATACCATAAAATATTTATAATAGTCTCAAAAATTATTAATAGTTTTATATATATTTTTGTGTTTTTCAAAATTGAAAGTATTATTCCTGATTGTTTTATTGTTTTAATTATATTAGATAATTTAATATTTCTAATTATAATATGTTTTGCACAAATTCTTAAATACCAGTAAGGAATTTTTAATATTTTAACTTTTCTGTTTGACTCTGAATCTATCGCTTTGGTGATTATTTGAAAACTTTTTTTATCTTCATGAGAACTGCATACTTTAGAAGTAAATCTTTTATTATATTCATTTAATAGCTCATTATTGTTTAAAAGTTTTTTTAAAATTTCAAGACATTCTTCTTTTGTAAAAAAAGTTGGAACTTCATTTTCATCAAATAACAACTCTTGACCTGGGGAATATTCAGAAACACAAACGGCTCCGTTTAAACCTGCCATAATAATTCTACCTTTAAATTGATAATAAAATTTATAAATATTTTCAGAATTATGCTGTTTTACAGATGCGGTTCTTGATTTTGATAAATTTAAAACAATTTTAGACTTAGATATAAGTTTGAGCAATTCACCTTCTGATATGCCAGATTCTCCTTCGACGTGCCCTACGTTTTCTAGTTTAATACCCTCTTTCTTAAGATGGTTTAAAGTCTCTATTCTGTCGTCTGTTAGTGCACCAAAAAAAAGTACATCGATTTCCTTCTTTTTATTATCTTCTATACCTATCTTACCTCTTTCAAAATCAATCATGTATGACTCGAATCCCTTTTCTTTATATTTTAAAACTGATAATGGACAATGGCTTAAAACTAAATCACAAGCACTTGCTGTTATAGCATTCATATCATGCAACTCGAAATCGTCTCCGGTTATAAGTATTTTTTTTTTGCAATTTATATTTTTTATAAAAAAGAAATTAATAAACTTAAAATAATCTACGTCAAAAACTACAATCTCTATATTTTTTAAATTTATTAAATTATTTATCTCATCAACTACTTCGGTAAAATTTTTATTTAGATAATCGCTAACGTATAAATGTTCGGTCTCATAATAATTTGAAAATTTATCAATTACTGTTGGGTTCCAGTTACCTCTTGGATATTTGAAAATTATTAAAACTTTTTTATTCATCTAGCTATTATAGGACATGTTTATTAAAAAAATTTATACTTAAATAAGCAATAAACTGCTCTAAATCCATCTTTTAGTCCAATTTTCTTTCCTTCATCATATGTCCTGCCATTATATGAAACTCCCACTTCAAAAAATCTCAATTTTTTTTTTGCTAATTTAATTGTTATTTCAGGTTCAAATCCAAAACGATTTTCTTCAATAGTAATATTATTCACTGCAGTTTTTTTAAAAGCTTTATAGCCTGTTTCCATATCTGTCAGGTTCATATCTATTAAAATATTTGCTAGTGTTGTTAATATTCCATTAGCTACCCTATGCCAAAAATACAAAACTCTGTGAGCATCCTCTCCCCCACCTATAAAACGAGATCCATAAACAACATCTGCCCTTCCATCAATAATAGGTTTTACCAATTTAAAAAAATCTTTAGGGTTATATTCTAAATCAGCATCTTGAATAATTATTATTTCACCTGTTGTTTTTTTTAAAGCGCTTCGTACAGCGCCACCTTTTCCTAGATTTGTTTCATGATTAATCAAAGTATCAATTTTTTTATTTTCTTTTAGCTGGATTAGTATGTCCTTAGTTTTATCGGTCGACGCATCATTAACAACTACTATTTCTTTGTCTTCTATTTTTTGTTTAATAATAGAGTCGATAACCTGTTCTATATATTTTTCTTCATTAAAGCAGGGTATAATTATTGATAATTTCATTAATTAAAAACACTCATTAATATCTAATTACGATTAATACTGTTCCAAAGAACAAATTACAAGATATCATTCCTAGGATAGTTTTTGTTTAGGAAAGCTTAAATTATATAATCCAAAAAAACCCAATAAAAAGCTTATAGTTTTTATTACTCTTGCAGCTGTTGAATCTAGCTGAAAATAAAAATCTAATGGGGTAGACAAAAAAATTAAAAATAACGTTAGAATATATATAGATGCATTTAAGAAAACAAAAGTAAATAGTTCACTATTTTTATTTTTCCAAAAAATTATTGAAAAAAAAAGCTAATGAAAATAAAAACTTTTCATTTAATAATAAATAATAAAAAATAAGTAAATAATTTTCATAATTAATAATCCTAGGTAATAAATTTTCTGCAATACTCATATTTACATAATCGTTTCCTATTCCATTTGAATAACAAAAGTATTTCCAAAGAAGAACTGGAATAAATGTAATAGATAGATAAATTAAATTTTTTAAATTTCTTCTTAACTTTTTCGTATAAATATTAACAAGAAAAGTTGATACAAATAAAATAAACAACAAAGCAAATCCTTCGTTCTTTATAAGTGTAAGAGAAATAAAAAAGCAAGAAGCAATAAAGTAATAAATTTTATTTTTTTTATATGGGTTATAATTATCGATAGCTAAAAAATACATTAAAAGTGAACTTAATCCAAAGTAAACAGCTACTAATCCATCTGCCCATCCAGTAAATAGGTATTTTCCAATAAAAAACAGAACTAAGCACAGAAAAATTAAATATTTTATATCTTTAAAAAAAACATAAGAAATTAATAAAGGTGGAAAGAATATTAATGTAAAAGCAATTTTTGGAAAAACTTCATTCCAGTGACCTATTAAATTTGCTAAAGAAGATGAAAATGCAGGAACAAGATTTGGGTAATCATTGTGGCTGAAGGGTGCATAATTATCAGCTATCGAAAAGATAGAGTTGTCATAAAATATTCTTTTTCCATGAAATAACCATATGCTACGTGGATCCCATTCGAAAGTTGGCGTTCCCAAAGATATTAATATAATAAAAATAAAAAATATTTTTAAATAAAGATTCTCTTTTATTTTATTAAAATAAAAAAATAGGAAGGTTAATAAAAAAAAAATTAAATTAACCTTTAAAATTAATAAAGGAAAGCCAAACGCAATAAAAGTAAGATTACTTAAAATCAACAAAGATGAAATTAGCGTAATTTTTTCGTATAGTTTATCTATTTCCATATTAACACTTTTTTAAATATAAATAATTGCCTTCCTCTAGAATCTGACATTGTTCTGGTGAGTTTTCTTCTTTTAAATAAAAATATATATTTACATCATCTTTGAATTTAATTGGATAATTAAATTCTATAATCCTTTGAAATAATGCTTTATTATTTTTAATTTTTTTACTTAAATTAAAATTGCCTACTTTTTGCTTTTTTATTATTTTACTTGAATCAATTACTTCTGCCGGCAAAGAAAATTCTATTCCACTGTTTTTTGAAAAAGGATTTTTTATAATTTCAAATTTAAAACCACTTCTAAACTGGTAAATATAAAAAATTTGTAAAAAAAATAATATTAAAAAAAAAATTTTTAATAATTTAAATTTTTGCTCATTCATAAATATAAAAGTATTATATAATATTTTGAAACTAACGTTTCTAGTTCTAAAGAGAAATAATTAGACCGGACACCGCTAATGCAGAAATTGCTGCAGCCGCAACGAGGATATTTTTTCTCTTTTCTTTTCTTTGTTCTATTTTTGTTTTTTTAAGTAAATTAACAACATTTAATCTATTAGGTTTAGATTCTTTATTTTCTTCTTTATTAATTAAATACTTATATTCTGCCACTGCTATTCCCTCTCATTTCCAATTAAAACAAAATATTATGATGAAGTAAATATAAAATAATCTTTGACTTATAAGCTTATATTAAAAATAATTTTTAAAAATTGCTAAATAATCGAATTCCCATTCGTGCAGCAACAAAAAGAACAAGTGATGCAGTTAAAAGAGCTAATATTCTTGCAGGAAATATTTTTAAATTTAAAAAGTTTCCTATTTGTCCTCCAATAAAAACAAGTATTAACAAATACCAATAGTTTATAACTTCTGATAATACTTCGCTTTTTGTCAATTGGCCTGTAATACCTGAAACAGAATTAATTAAAATAAAAATTGAAGCTGTAGTAACAATATGTTTTGGCTTACCAGCTCTCATCAAAAATAATATTGGACTCAAAAAAATTCCGCCTCCAATTCCTACGACTCCTGAAATAAAACCTAAAAATCCTCCAATTAAAATTGAAAAAAATATAGGAACTTTTCTATAAGTGGCTTCATTGTCTTCATATGATCTAAAATTAAATAAAAGTAAAAAGCCAGCAAAAGCTAAAACTAAAAATAAAATTATTTCAAATACTTTTATTTCTATTGATAGGGTGCCTCCAAAGTATGCTAAAGGTATTGAGCCTGCTAAATAAGGTATTAAAAGTTTAAAGTTATAATTTCCTGATCTAATATAATTAAAACAATTACCAGAGACTACTATGATATTGCATAACAAAGCTATAACAGGCAGTACAAAATAAGGAACATTCCAAATAAGTAGTAGTGCCAAATAGGTTGAACCACCACCAAATCCAACGCTTGAATACAGTACCGCTGTTACAAAAAATAATATTGCTAGAAGATACATAGTTATTTATCATCAATCATTTTTACAAAAATGCAAATTAACATAGCTTTATTAACTATAACAGACACCAGAACAATGGAAAATGATAAATCTGGTGAAATACTAGTTAAAAAAATAAAAGAACAAAAACATAAATTATTTGA
>MDSW01204460.1_pt1 | contig 13690 bp, 13 predicted proteins | sample 811171 | NCBI WGS metagenome assembly MDSW01 (sample SAMN05326641, study PRJNA326480) | marine metagenome | isolation source: seawater | place: Atlantic Ocean: North West | collected 2012 | reverse complement strand
GTTCATCGAGTTGTTGTGTCATTTCAGAACGGCTCTTAATCGCCTGTTCTATGTAGAGTGAAAGCCCTTCTTGGGCAGCGAGTTCAGGAGTGGTCCCCTGAAGTTCGTAAAGTTGGCCGAGCAACATTTTATCTCCATGACCGAGAGGAATTCGAATTGAATCCATCCCAGGGAGTAGAGGTTGACCTTGGAGGAATTGTTGAATGGCCATTCGGATAACATCCGAACGACTTCGTGCACCATCTACTCCAACTCGTGCATCGAGTAAAGCGATTTCATCATCGGTTATTCTCAATGAAACATTGTTGCTAGGTGCTGCCATTCTGATTCCTCCTTAACCTGTGCTAGGTTAGCCAGCATATCAATGTATCGAATATCATTACATTTTGTATTACAGTTCATTACAAAGAAAAATAGTTCGCAGTACCTTGTTTAATAAAACAAACGCTCAAATTCTGGCTCTTTCACCGCCCAATTACAAAGATACGTATTTGCCAGATACAGTATTACTGTGTAGAACCTTCTAATATGGGCGACTTCAGCATCATTCATGGCTCTTGAACCATCCCGTGGTCTCTATCTCTACTTACGAACACTTACCAGCGCAATGGAAGATTCCATCATCACCGATGATGAAGCCAGTATCTTGCATGTTCTTGCTGTAGCTCTTGGCGTTCATCCGAGTGACACTGCTTTCTGCCTGTCAGTGGTTCGTGGCGAAGAGGCAAATCCTTTCGATGGAACTGAATTCGATTATTCTGGGCATCATACAGGTGATGTGATCACATACCAATCCGCACTCATTGCTGCATTAGATGATGAAGTGATTACAGAAGATGAATGGTCGATGCTCACATCACTCCGAACATTGATTGGAATACAGGAAGACCAACATGCAATGATTGAAGAAGCAATTCACGCCATGGCTGATGTTGATTCAAACGGTGTTCGAAGACTTGAACGCTTGAAGCGATTCAACACATTGTGCCCTTTTTGACATCGTGATTTGAGAACCCTTTCAAACCGATATGCTAAGCAATACATTCGATGGTAATACTTAGAAGGGGCCTCTATGTGGCACGGCTAATACATACCACAAATGGTGCTATTATGAGTGTAACAAAAGAAATCTACGAATCCGTAGTTGCCCGAGACCCGAATCAACCCGAATTCCACCAAGCAGTGTGGGAAGTATTGGAATCACTCGAACCAGTTCTCGAGGCTAGCCCAGAATACCGTTCAGTGGTTGAACGTATTGTTGAGCCTGAACGCCTCATTCATTTCAGAGTCCCTTGGGTTGATGATGCAGGTGAAATTCAAGTTAATCGCGGATTCCGAATCCAATTTAACGGTGCAATTGGTCCCTACAAAGGTGGACTTCGATTCCACCCTACAGTCAATGCTTCGATTCTGAAATTTCTTGCATTTGAACAAATTTTCAAGAATTCTTTGACCGGCCTTCCTATGGGTGGCGGTAAAGGTGGTTCTGATTTTAATCCAAAAGGAAAAAGCGATGATGAAGTTATGCGCTTTTGTCAATCCTTTATGATGGAACTTTGGCGACATATTGGCCATAACTGCGACGTTCCAGCCGGCGACATCGGTGTTGGCGGACGTGAAATCGGTTACATGTTCGGAATGTACAAAAAACTCCGAAATGAATTCCAAGCGGGTGTCTTGACCGGAAAAGGTCTCTCCTATGGCGGTTCTTTGATCCGTCCAGAAGCAACTGGATACGGTTTGGTTTACTTTGCTCGTGAAATGCTTGCGGCGAAAGGCAAATCCTTCGAAGGAGCAACTGTTTCAATTTCAGGTTCAGGCAACGTTGCACAATTTGCCTGCGAAAAAGTCCTCGACCTTGGTGGCAAACCTGTTACCATGTCTGATTCGAGTGGCTTCATTCACGATACTGAAGGCATCGACCGAGAGAAGTTGGCTTGGATTATGGACCTCAAGAACAACCGCCGTGGTCGAATTTCGGAATATGCAGCTGAATTCAGTAGTGCTACATTTACTGCTTCAGCACCCGAACCTTCCTCAAACGGCCTTTGGGGCGTTAATGTTGATGTCGCACTTCCATGCGCTACACAAAATGAAATCAACGGCAATGAAGCACAAATGCTGGTTGATAACAACGTCATTGCTGTTGCAGAAGGCGCAAACATGCCTTGCACACCCGAGGCTGTTGAAGTGTTCCACAAGAGCGGAATCATGTTTGCACCAGGTAAGGCAAGCAATGCTGGTGGTGTTGCAACCTCCGGACTTGAAATGTCTCAGAATTCTCTCCGCTATGGCTGGACACGAGAAGAAGTTGATGCCAAACTCGACAATATTATGGTGAACATTCACAAGAATGCAGCAGAAACTGCTGAGAAATATGGACGTCCAGGGGATTATGTCTTTGGAGCAAATGTCGCTGGCTTTTTGAAAATAGCTGAGGCAATGATGGCACACGGAGTAGTGTGAGGTTCTATGGGACTCTTCGTTACCAACCAAAGTCCCCAAGAACGAAAAATTCGCTTTGGTATTGCACTTGTCTTTGTTGCTCTTGCCTTGATTTTGACCCCTTCGTCTCCAGTTTCAATGGGCCTTTTTATTATTGCTGGTGTCCTTCTGTTCAATGCTATCTCTGGAACATGTTTCATCTACCGAGTTCTCGGCATCAACACATGTCCTGTTCCAGTCACTGAGTGAACAATTCTTTTGGACGAAGTATCTGTTGACAATGCCATGCATTGTCATGATAAATGAGCAACGCACATGCAGCCGTTGGCATGCGATGGTATTCACCAGTAATCTCATACATGACCAATTCAGTTCCAGGGTTATGTGAAAGAATCAGTGTTGTTTCTCCATCACTCGTCGTCTCCATACATTCCAATAGGGTACTTGCAGAAGCGTGATAGAGATTTTCCATTGCTTGAGTCGGTAGCTCTCCAAGTACTGTTTTCATACCATCCAATGTGGCTAAGGTTCGATGTGAATCACTCACCATTACTCGACTTGGAATCCAATTGAGGCGTTGTAGTGCACGAGCCATTACAGGTGCATCTTTGATTCCTCTGGGATTGAGAGGTCTTTGGTGGTCCGAAAGCGAGGCTTCAGTATGACTGCTTTTGGCATGCCGCATCAGGAGAACTCGCCGTAGCATCACTCATTCGAGTGCCTTGGTATTGAAGAGTCTTCTCTTCAGCCTTGGTAAGCAATCCAAGTTCCGGAGGCTGCATCATAGTACGACAAGCTACCATCGGCAGCTCTCGACCAATTTACACCATTCTCTTCCCATTGCTGGGGAGATTCACCAATCGCAGGCAATTCTTTGGACGATTCAACACCCATGTTTGATTCCGTAGCAGAGTCAGCATAATTCTGAGATGCAAATGGAGAAGTTTCCGCAGGCAATTGTTGATTCTTTCGAATAACAAGCAGGGCAGCAAGGCCGCTAATTGCTAAGAGGGCGATAATGGCGTAGACTAAACCGCCTCCACCGCTTTCAGCAACTTGTTCTGAACGTGTAGCATCATCGGGATAGTAATCATACTTGTCCGAAACGCCATCGCCATCGGTATCGGTGGTCTCGTTACGGTCCAATGGGAAATCATCTTCTGCATCATTAACGCCATCTTGGTCAGAATCCATTTGAGTCAAAGCGCAACCGTCATCGAAAACAATTGAACCAGTCGGTGAGAGAGGACAATCATCATCAATATTTTTCACGCCATCATCATCATCATCTTTTTGATATTCAGAGCAGCCATCGAGGTCGACTCCATGTGCTTCATCAGTATCTGGGCACAAATCTTTGTGATTCTTGATGTTGTCGTTATCAGTATCAAGTTGAGAATCTGCACATCCGAAGTTGTTGACTTGCTCACCAGCAGGTGTTGCAGGACATGTGTCGATGGTGTTGTCAATCATATCAGCATCATCGTCTAGTTGATTATCAGCACACCCAACTGCGTTGGTTACCAAGCCGATTTCTGTATCAGGACAATCATCAACGTCGTTCATAATTGCATCATTGTCATCATCACGTTGTGCATTCGAACATCCATCATCGTTCACTTCATCCATGTTTACTGTCATTGGACACAAGTCATCCACGTCATTGATTCCATCTTCATCGGTATCTCGTTGAGCAGATGAACAGCCAACGCCATTGACAAGTGTTCCAGGTGTAGTTGATGGACATTCGTCAAGTTGGTCGTTGATTCCATCGCCATCGGTATCGTTTTGCGCATCAGAGCAACCAGCAGCATCGACTGCGGAACCAAGTGGTGTCATTGGACAAGCATCGAATGCATCCATGACTCCATCGTTATCGCCATCTTCTTGAGAACCAGAACATCCTGTGGAATCGACAGTTTCACCAGCAGGTGTTGTTGGACATGCATCAATATCATTGGTTACGCCATCGAGGTCATCGTCCTTCTGTTGTTCTGAACATCCCATTGAATCAACGGCTTGTCCTGCTGGTGTATCGAGACAATGGTCGGGAGTATCGCCGTTTGGATTATCGCCGTATCCGTCTCCATCAGCATCGAACCATTGTGTTGGTTCAGCAGGGAATCGGTCCGCAGCGTTTCCATTTTGATTGTCTCCGTATCCATCACCATCAGCGTCTTCCCACTGAGTCCCATCCATTGGGAAAGCATCAGGGTCGTTTCCAGCTTGGTTATCTCCGTATCCATCACCGTCTTGGTCAGCCCATTGTGTTGAGTCGGCAGGGAATGCATCGCCGTTGTTACCGTTTGGATTGTCTCCAAAACCGTCTCCATCCGTGTCAGCCCATTGCGTGGAATCAGCAGGGAATGAATCAGGTGTTGTTCCAGCAGGGTTGTCTCCGTATCCATCACCGTCTTGGTCAGCCCATTGTGAGGGGTCGGTTGGGAATGCATCTCCATTTGTTCCAGCAGGGTTATCTCCGAATCCATCACCATCGGAATCGGCCCATTGTGTTGAATCCGTTGGGAATTCATCAGGATTGTTCCCAGCAGTATTGTCTCCATATCCATCACCATCGGAATCGGCCCATTGTGTGGAATCGAATGGGAAAGCATCAGATGCGTTGCCATTCGGGTTGTCTCCGTATCCATCGCCATCTTGGTCATCCCATTGTGAACTGTCAAGTGGGAAAGCATCCGGTGAATTGCCGGTTGGGTCATCGCCGTATCCATCGCCATCCATGTCGGAGTATTGACTGCTGTCTGTTGGGAAAGCGTCGATGAGGTCATTGTATCCATCACCGTCAGAGTCTTTCTGAGAAAGTTCACAACCGTCTTGGTCAACGACAGCACCTGCTGACGTGTTTGCACAAAGGTCGTATTCATTTGCAACTCCGTCGTTATCATCATCAATTGTGAGTGAGAAACAATCGCTGTCTCCGATTAATTGAACATTCACATCAGAATAGAGATTCACTACAGCGCAGTAGATTCCACTCATGTTCGGTGTTGAATAGGTAAATGTCGGCATGCTCATGTTTTGGGTAGTTGCAGTGAAGTTTGTGAGTGCAGAGGTTGCCAGTGATGCACCAGCAGCATCAGTTACCAAGATTTGGTATTTGTATTGGTCTCCAGTGACAAGATCGCTGCCTTTAACCATGACGTCATTTGTTGCCGAAGTTGAACTTGCAGAATACGAATCAATCAACATGGTTGGAAGTTGAGGGACGAAATCATCATCATGGACTCCAATTACTCCGTCATTCGAACTAAGATTCACTTGTGTATTGTTGAATGAAAGGAATGCCACAAATCCGTGGTCATTCTGTGTGGTCGGACCGGTCCAATTGACTTGCCAAGATTCACTTGTTGCAGTGGTGGTTGTGAATGTGGTATTCATTTGGTCAATCATTGACGCCGCAAGGGACACATCGACATCCATTGAGGTGAGTAATTCATTTTCAAATTCGACAATGTCCAACACAAACCACCAAATGGTATAATCGGTATATGTCGAAAGATTTGTCGCATAGATTTCACCGGTTGTGGATGAAGTGGTCATGATTTCGAGCATTTCGATATAGATGCAGTCTTCATCTTCATCAAGCATTGCACCAGTCGAGTCGTTGAGTACTGAAACCGAACAGTATTCTGATTCTTGAGAAACCGGGTTTGAGGTAGTAACATTGACCATCATGGTTGTTGCAGTGGCATTGATGTTACCGTTACTTGGTACAGACCAACTTTCTGTACCGTTCATGAAAAACTGAACCGTTGAATGATTGTAAAGATAGGAATCCCCAACGGTCAATCCCGAAAATTCGAGTATTGAATCGGTTGTACTATTCATGTTCACAGTGACGGACTGGAAACTTTGTCCGCCGCCAGGTAGGTTTGTGGTCACTGAGATATCATAGATGTTGGTGGCTCCCATGTATCCATAGACTTGCAAATGTGTGATTTGATTGGAAGTGGCAGTGACTGTCATAGATTCTATGCTACCTGTTGAACCAGAACTCGAAAGATAACTTCCAGCCGCAGTATTCCAATCGGTATCAATATCGCCATTTAATCCGTTAAAGGTGATGTTTGCATAATAGGTGACACCAGAAATCATATCGATTTCAAAATAATCGAGGTCGGTTGACGAATGAATCGATAAACCGGTGCACGAGAGCGGCAAAATCGAAGATTGTGATGCAGTTCCTGTGGTGTCGTTTGGTTCGAGAATATCAGATGTTAGCGTCCCGCTGCCAACACAATTGGTTGGAGTTGTTGTTCCATTACCACCTGTTCCGTTACTCGAAGAGGTACTAAAAGTCCAGAAGTCAAGAGTATAGAAACCATATCCATCATAGCGATACATTTGGACATAAACTGTCCCTCCATGTGAGGTTGCTGAATTATTCGTGCTTACCAATTCGGGGTTAAACATGTATGAAGAATCCATCATATTTCCATTTACATCGTAGATTGCAATGTCAAAATCGTTTGTGTATGTAGAACCATTTGCAGAAGTGTATGTTGTGTTAAAGGAAAGTTCCAGCGCCAGTCCTTCATTCGCTGAAAGGTTTATTGCGACCCAATCTTGGTCATCATTGACATCGAATTCTCCAAAGTCTGAATAAAACACAGGAGAAAGTCCTGTAAGGTTAGCAACAAAGGATGAATTTATTCCAGACATGTTGTCAGGCAAATCCATAGATGTTCCAAAATCGTTTTGATTTGGTCCTATTGCAGATACAGTTGGTACTGCAAGAGTAAGCGTAGTAAATACGAGCATCATTGCCAAAAGGTATGCTCGAGATTTATGTGTTTGCGGTGAACTCAAGATTGAGGACATAAACAAGCGATTGCGTGATAGTTTAAGAGACTCTCTATCTACTTAGATAGCAGTTGGTGCCACATGGCCGTCTTTTTTATCTTCAGGTTTGCGAACCCTTGACCAAACTCCGCCCATTAATTCGTCATGATGATTGCCGCAATAGTGGAAGCGACGATATGCCTCTCGAAAAGAGTAGGCTTTCTTACCAGTAGCAACAAGAAATCCCTCGGGTGAAAGTCGAGACACAATACTCCCTTCTTCACCACATCCTGGGAAATCACATACTGCGGAGCCGCCCATGTTACCCACACATGCTGACAGGTCTTTAATGGTCGTATACAACCTTGCAAAATTATGCTCGAATCAACAGAAGATTCATTCTGCTTCAGGAGCCGGTTCAATGATGACCAGAGGGATATTTGCTTCAATTGCTTGACCTTCTTCACAATTTACTGAAGAGACAGTACCTGAGATAGGCGCCTGTATTTCATTTTGCATCTTCATTGCTTCAAGAATCAAAATGACTTGACCTTCGACCACTTCATCGCCTGCTTTGACTTCAACAGTTACGACTTTGCCGGGGATATTTGCTGAAACAGTACCCGATTTCTTCTTCTTCCCACTTCCACTTCTTTTCTTTTTGGCTACGGGGGCAGCATCGGGTATTTCGATCTGAAAAGTCCTTCCTTCGACAGTGGCGGACCAAGAAGTGCCCTCACCATCAACAAGAACTTCAAATTCTATTCCATCAACAATTACTTTTCGAGTTTCAGTCATAACATCACTTCCAAGGAGAGCGGTTGGCTCGTTTGTGCATGAGTGAGGAACGCCCCATGTTCATTCTTCGATGGTCTTGAGACCATGCAAGTCCGGGTTTGCGGGCGATTTGACTCGCATCTTCTCCATTTTGCTCAAGCATCGATAACACAGCTGCAAGTGCAGCCATGCGAAGTGTTTCTTCATCGTGGCTTGGCATTCTTTCACCTCAAAGTGGGATGTTTCCGTGCTTTCGAGCAGGACGTAATTCTTCTTTATCCAACAACATTTCCAATGCTCGACAAAGTTTACTTCGAGTTTGGTTTGGTTCGATGACATCATCGAGATAACCTAAAGCAGCAGCCGTGTAAGGGTTGGCGAACTTCTCATTGAAATCCTCTGTGAGTCTTTGACGTTCTTGTTCTGAATTGCGTGAATTTGAAATTCGCTTTCGATGAATAATTTCGACCGCACCGTCTGCTCCCATTACTGCGAGTTCACCGGTTGGCCAGGCTACATTGTAATCTCCACGAATATGCTTTGAAGACATGACGTCATAGGCGCCACCGTAGGCTTTACGGAGAATTACGGTGAGTTTAGGAACGGTTGCTTCAGCGTATGCATAGAGGAGCTTTGCTCCGTGTCGAATAATTCCACCCCATTCTTGACCGGTACCCGGTAGGAATCCAGGAACATCTTCAAGCGTAATGAGTGGAATGTTAAATGCATCACAGAACCGAACAAAGCGTGCTGCTTTGTCACTTGCATCTATGTCGAGACATCCAGCCAAGACTTTCGGTTGATTCGCAATCACGCCGACGGTATGACTTCCAAGGTGTCCAAATCCAACAACGATGTTCTGTGCCCAATCCGCTTGAACTTCAAGGAATGCTCCATCGTCGAGAATTTCTGAAATAACATCGACGACATCGTATGCTTTGGTCGCCTGGTCAGGCATGATGGTGTCAAGGACATCGCATGAACGGTCGATTGGGTCGCTTGTTTTCTTATCAGGTGGACGTTCAAGATTATTTTGAGGGAGCATATCGCAGAGGTCACGAGCCAATTGAATCGCTGCTTCATCATCAGGTGCAGAGAAGTGCGACACACCCGATTTTGTTCCATGGGTCGATGCACCACCTAAATCTTCGAAGTTGACTTCTTCATTTGTCACGGTTTTGATGACTTCAGGTCCAGTGATAAACATGTACGAGGATTCCTCAACCATGATGACGAAGTCTGTAATTGCTGGAGAATATACTGCTCCACCGGCACAAGGCCCCATGATAACTGAAATTTGTGGAACAACACCTGAAGCCCGAACATTTCGGAAGAATATTTCTGCATAACTTCCCAGAGATGCAACCCCTTCCTGAATTCGAGCACCGCCTGAATCGTTCAAACCGATGACTGGACGCCCTGTTTTGAGCGCCATATCGAGAACTTTACAGATTTTGAGCCCATGCATTTCTCCAAGTGAGCCGCCGTAAGCAGTGAAGTCTTGAGCAAAGGTGAACACTTGTCGGCCATTAATTGACCCGTGTCCTGTTACCACTCCGTCGCCAGGGATGATGTCTTTATCCATGCCAAAATCACGGCAGCGGTGTTCGACCAAGGCATCGATTTCTTGGAATGAGCCTTCATCAAGCAAGATATCTATACGTTCTCGTGCTGTTAATTTGCCCTTTCGATGCTGTCGGTCGATGCGCTCTTGGCCTCCACCCATTTCGCTGCGCGATTTACGATTTCGCAAATCTTGGAGTCTTTCCTCAGTCGATGCCATAGGCTTCCCATGTAGGTCTATGGAAAACCCGCCCTTATGCGTTGCCTCTCTGAGGAGTGGTAACGTTGGGTCTAAAGACCGTCGAATTCAATACATACATTTCTGTTTGAAAAGAGAAATGATGAGGGTTTTCTCGCGTGCATATGCGCATTCATCCCCTGTTGTGAAGCAAATAATGTTTCCAAGGTATGAACTGTCTTGAGGGAATGAGCGATGAACGGTGGCGGTAAATCCAGTGTCAAGGGGTGTGTTGATAGGGAGGGGATACCTCCAACAACCATGAGCGAACCGTGGCGTATCGTTGTGGCCAAGCCCGGTCTTGACGGGCATGACCGAGGTGCCAAAGTTGTTGCTCGCGCCTTGCGTGATGCTGGAAATGAAGTAATTTACACTGGTTTGCGACGCAGTGCACAGCAAATCGTTGATACGGTCCGTGATGAGGATGCACGTTTCCTCGGTCTTTCTTCACTTTCTGGTGCACATGAACATCTTTTCCCTCGTGTGTGTGAACTTCTCAAACAACAGGGCTTGAACGATGTCATTGTATTTGGTGGAGGAATTATTCCTCTTGGAGATCGAGAACCACTGTATGCTTGTGGAATCCGTGCAATCTTTGGTCCAGGAACACCGACTTCGGAGATTTTAGAATTTATAGACAAGGCCACTCAGCTTGAGAATACCGGCGTTGGTCAAGAGAGTGATTGGCATTGGACCTCCTCGGCATGAGGTGATGGAATGGCTTTTGAATTTCTTGAACAAGCCAAATTAGGCGACCGTCGTTCGCTTGCGCGATTGTTGAGTGCACTTGAAAACGGAACCCTTCACATAGAGGGTGCTCTTGATGCGATTGGAGAAATATCTGAGCCGCTGAACGGACAATGGCAAACTTTGGCGATTACCGGCGCACCCGGAGTTGGAAAATCTTGCTTACTCGACGGTTTACTCCGTCAATGGGCTCAACTCGGAATCCGTGTTGCAGTTTTGGCCGTTGACCCCTCTTCGCCACGGACAGGTGGCGCTCTTCTTGGCGACCGTGTCCGAATGACTGTGGTCGATGATGTAGAACTCAATGATTTGATTTATCTTCGTTCAGTTGCCACTCGAAAAGCATCAGGGAGCGTCCCAGTCATCGTTGAAGACATGACGAAACTTCTCTTGGCTCTTGGCTGGCAAAGGGTCATCATTGAAACTGTAGGTGCGGGTCAATCCGAAGTTCGTTGTGCAGCAATTGCAGACCGCATTGTCGTCGTTGAAGGGCCAGCACGAGGAGATGGAATTCAAGCCGAAAAAGCAGGCTTGCTAGAATTGGCTGATGCAGTTTTGGTCAACAAATCCGATTTGCCTGGGGCAGAAATTCACGCCGATGAAATCCGAGAGTCTTTTGAATTGGGAATCGGCAATACGCCACCAGTCCTCTTGACTTCAGCAGTTCAGCATACGGGTGTTTCACAAGCAGCTGATTTGCTGCTTACACTTGCTTCTTCAGGACGTTCCGAACGAGCACGATGGCGAGAACGACTCTTGGCTCACCATGAACGGAAAATCCTTGAATCACCAGAACTCGATGATTTACTCGAAAAATTAGCGAAGGGTTCAATTCTTTTGGATGAAGCGTTACAGGTTATTGGAAGTGTCAAGAATGAGTGAAAATGTTGAATTAACCAACCCAGTTGAATTATCTGTTGGAGGTATGCGAGGTCATATTTTCCGTCGCTCAATCCATGTAGGTATGGCGTTTCTTCCTTTGATTTATTTTGAATATGGTGAAGCAGTTTCTCAGAAAGTTGGATTGACACTTCCTCAATTTGTTTCATCAATGGTGTTTTTGTTGTTCATTATAGAGGCTGTTCGTCTCAAATTTGGAATCACGATTTATGGTCAAAGGGAATACGAGGCCGAACAAATCTCGGCATTGGGCTGGGGCGCATTTGGAATTGGAACCGTCTTTCTCTTGGCACCAATTGAAGCCTATGTATGGCCACTCATTCTTTCGTTGTCTTTTGGCGACCCGTTTCTTGGAGAAATGAGGCGCAGGGGTATGAACACTCGTGAAGTCATTCTTTCTTCGACGGTATTTTTGTTCTTCGTTTGGCTCGCATGTTGGCATTGGTTTGGCACTCCATTTTGGATGGCATTCTTTTTCGCACCCCTCTGTGTTGCAGCAGAATGGCCACGACTTCGCTATATCGATGATAATGCGACAATGGTCTTGATTCCACTTGGAATGGTTCTGTTGTTTGAGCCGTTCCTTCAACTGATGTAATCAAAATAATTCGTAGAGAATGACTCAATATATTCAAATGATGAGTAGCATTGGCAAGGATAAGGGATACCTATGAGTGAAGAGACGAAGGGTTCAGAACCACCTCAAATCGCCTATTTCGTTGTGTTTTCACTTTCCATAATTTTCCTTGCCATCTCGATGGTCAGATACCCGCTTTGGGGCCTTTGATTTCTAAGGGATGCTTGAAGAAGGTCACCGTTTTGGTCGGCTTATGTGTGGCATTGGTGGGATGTTCGGAGAACCGGACCCTTCGGTTGTCCATCGGATGAATGCGCTTCTTCATCATCGAGGTCCAAATGGAAATGCAGTTTGGTCCGATGAGCATATCTCTGTTGGTCATACTCGCTTGGCCATTGTTGACCTTGTTGGCAGTAACCAACCACTCTTGGGCTCATCAAGTGAAGTTCTCGTGGCCAATGGTGAAATCTATAATTACCGATCTATACGTTCTCAGCACCCAACTTTCCCTTGGAAAACTCAAGGCGACTCTGAAGTGATTCTTGCACTTCAGCATGCGTCAAAAGCCAAAAGTTCCAAGCCGTTAACCGCTCGACAACACGCAGAATGGATTTCCCAACTGAATGGGATGTATGCGTTTGCTCTTTGGGATGCAGATTCCCAGCATCTTCTTCTTGCCCGAGACCCTTTAGGAATCAAACCTCTCGTACGAACTTCAATTGATGGTTCACTTCTTTTTGCGAGCGAAAGTAAAGCATTTACTGCCCATGAAGCACATGTACCCGAACTTGACCAAGAATCTCTTGTCGCGCGACTTGCTTGGGAATATCCTCTTGATGGAACGACCCTGCTCAAAGATGTCACACAAATACGTCCAGGGACTGTGGAGGTATGGTCATTTGATTCGGAAGGGGCTGCACAACGAATCGATGTGGCTACCATTGAACAACAGCGCGTAAACCCTTCGATAAGTTGGAACCCCGAATCAGATGCTGAACGTCTTTTGGAAACGTTTGTTGAAGGCGTTTCAGAACGGTTGATGTCAGAAGTTCCTGTTGGCATCGTACTTTCAGGTGGACTTGACTCGTCTCTTGTTGCTGCAGTAGCGCATGAAGCAGCAGAACGCGCACAACAGCCTGTTCCGGAATGTTGGACGGTTGCAGAAAGCGAGGATAACCCCGATTGGATTGCCGCTGAAGAAGTGGCTTCAACGTTTGATTTAGTTCATCATCAACATCTTCTGGAACCCGATTCCTTTGAGACTCGGCTTCCTGATTTGTCATGGTATGGGGAAGACCTTGATGTGACTGTGCTTTTTTTCCAACCTCTCTTTGAGAAGATGTCGAAACATGTTACTGTTGGACTATGTGGACAAGGTGCAGATGAGTTACATGCTGGATATCCACGTTATCGCGACCTCACTCAGCATGGTGAAGTGGTCGATGCTCGACTGGCATCAATGGAGCATCCCTTTGCTCGGCAAATCGAAAACGAAATGTTGCCCATTGGAGAGAATTGGTATGCCAAGGGCCATGCAGGAACAAGCCATACGAACTCGCTGGAAGAATTCCTACAGTTCGAACTTGACCACGGGCAACTTTCGAATTTTCAACTGCGATTGGTTGACCGTCATTCAATGG
>MDSW01166766.1_pt1 | contig 13690 bp, 13 predicted proteins | sample 811171 | NCBI WGS metagenome assembly MDSW01 (sample SAMN05326641, study PRJNA326480) | marine metagenome | isolation source: seawater | place: Atlantic Ocean: North West | collected 2012 | reverse complement strand
TTTCATGTCCCAAACTTATTGGAAAATTTGGCTTTTGAGTCCCTAGACCTCCATGTCTAAAATAGTGCAAATCAGACCCGCATATAGCAGAACTTGAGATTTTTACTAAAACCTGGTCCTTATTTAATTTATAAATTCTTTCGTTTTCAAGTTCAAACTTCTTTATGTTTACTAACTTTGCTACAATCATTTTATTTATTTAGGTTATTTAATATATTACACACATAATCAATTTCTTTTAGTTTCATTTCAGGATAATTAGGAGGACATATATGGTGATTAGAAAAATAATCAGCATTTGGGAATTTAAATTTTTTGAACTTTTTTTTATATAATGGTTGTTTATGAAGGGGAAATTTCCAAACTTGTCCAGTTAAGTTTATTCCTTTTCTTTTACAGTATTTAATAATTTTATTGCTATCAATTTTTGTTTTTACTATGCATTTATAAAATGACGAACTAGAGTTTTTTGGAATTAAAATCTCAAAAATAGGATTATTTTTTAAGTTTTTTTTGTATCTCATAGTATTTTTTTTTCTTAGTTTAATTCTTTTTTTAACTCTTGATAAATCCAAATATCCTAACAAGGCTTGTAACTCACTGATCTTATGATTATTTCCTTCCATATCAATTAGTAATGGATTTTTTTTTGTTCTACCAAAATTTTTTAATTTAACTATTTTTTCAAATAATTTTTTATCATTTGTCGTTAACATGCCACCTTCGCCAGTTGTCATTACTTTTGTTGGAAAAAAGCTAAAGCAACCGATATGGCCCAAAGTTCCTGCAAAATTATTCTTAATTTTTGAACCATGAGCATGTGCAGCATCTTCAATAATATATAATTTTTTCTTTTTACATATGTCTTTTATCTTATTAAAATTTTCTGAGATATTTCCTCCAATATGAACTACACAAACCGCTTTAGTTTTTTTTGTTATCGCTTTTTTAAATTTCTCAATATCTAAACCAGTTCCATTTTTTTCTTGGTCACATAAAACAAATGTACCCCCAGCCCTTGTGATTGGTATTGAAGTTCCAAAAAAAGTATTTGTTGGTATAATTACCTCTTTGTTTCTAATGTTTATCGCCCTGAATGCCGTCTCAAGAGCAGAAGTTCCAGAACTAACTGCAATAGCGAATTTTGATTTTACAAAATTTTTAAACCTGTTTTCAAATCTATTTACAAATAATCCTTCACTTAAAGCGTCTGATAAAAAAATTTTTTTTGAATTTTTTTGAAAAAGATTAACAAATTTATTTTCAAATTTTAATTTGAAAATTGAAATTTTCATATTTTAATATATTTTAAAACACCTTGTATCTTAGAACTAAAAGCAATAAATTCAATTTCATTTTCATTGAAAGTTTCGTTAATTGCTTTAATTACCCCATTTTTCCAGCCAGAATAATTGTGGAGAGCATGAAATAATATAACAGCATTATTTGCTAAGAACGGTTTTATTTTAGTGAGAACGAATTTTGTTGAAGGGTAATAATCTAAATCCATATGGACAAATATTATTTTTTCTTCATGATGTTTTTTAAGAAAGTTTTCAAGAGTATCTTCAACTAAACCTTCTATAATATCAACGTTAGAGCTAAAGGTACCAATATTTCTTTTATCTAATTTTTGGAAACCTTTTTCTCTTATATATCCAGGCCAATCATTTGGTTGACCTTGGAAACTTTCAAAACCAAAAATTTTTTTATTTTTTTTCTTTAAATGATTTGCAAATAAATTTATGGACTCACCTCTATGAACTCCAAATTCTAAAAACATGCTTTTTTTATTTGTTTCACTTAATTCTAATGATTTTTTTATTGCGTAATTTCTTATATCTTCAACACTGAGCAATAAAACACTATTGTAAAAAAATTTTTTAAAATATTGGTAACTTTCTTTAGTTTCGTCTCTTCTGAATGCTTCAAATGGATTATTAGCGTAAAAATCCTGAATTACATTGCTAAACAAATTATATCCAAAAGCTCTGATAATTTTTTTAATGAATTTTTTCATTCAGTGTTATAATTTTATATACAAAAATTTAAATTAATTTTTCATATATAATATAAAAACCAATTAATGAAATGTTATTTATAAAATAAATTCTATGGCTGAAAAACTGGATAATTATGGGCAAAATTTTAATTCATACTTCACGATTAGTTCAGATAATCCTGAATTTAAACATGGTGGAAAAAGATTAAATTTAAAAAAAGATTATAAATCTTCAGAAGATCCAAAAAATAAATTTAAACTTTCTATAATTACACCTGTTCTTAATGGAGAAAAATATTTAGAGGAGACAATTTTAAGTGTTTTAAATCAATCGTACAAAAACTTTGAATATATAATAATTGACGGTGGATCAAAGGACAGCTCATTAGAAATAATAAAGAAATATGAAGACAAAATTGATTATTGGATTAGTGAAAAAGATGATGGAATTTATGATGCCTTTAACAAGGGAATGAAATTAGCTTATGGTGAATATATTGGCATAGTCAACTCTGATGACAAATATGAAGAAGGTGCATTTAATATTTTGAACAAATATATAAATCTTTTTCCAGAAAAAGATTTTATTTTTGGGTCAGTTAAAAAACATTGGGGTTTACTGCATGGTTATAAACCGTGGAAAATTTATTTTTCTTGGGGATTTTACTCTAGTCATTCAACTGGTTTTTTTATTAAAAAGAAATCAGCAAAAAAAGTTGGATTATACAATCTAAAATACAAATATTCTGCTGATTATGATTTTTTTTATAGAATGATAGTTAAAGAAAAACTTAAAGGAGTAGCTACAAAAAAGAATGAACAATTTGGAACATTCAGAAGAGGTGGGTTTTCTAGTTCAATAGATTTTAAAGATCATTTTTTTGAAGAAATAAAAATAAGATTAGATAATAAACAAAATAAATTTTTAGTATTTTTAATTATAATGTATAAATTTTTTGTTCACTTTAAAAAAATATGAAAAAGGTATTAATAACAGGAGTTGCTGGTTTCATTGGCTTTAGTTTAGCAAATAGATTATTAAAATTAGAAAAAAATACAAAAGTTTATGGAATTGATAATTTTGATAATTATTATTCAGTTAAAATTAAAAAAAAACGTGTACTTTTACTTAAAAAAAATAGAAATTTTTTTTTTAGTAAAATAGACATTAGTAAAAAAAATCAATTATCAAGATATTTAAGAAAAAAAAAATTTGAATATATATTTCATTTTGCAGCTCAAGCAGGCGTTAGATATTCTTTTAAAAATCCAATTAAATACGTAAATACTAATATTAATGGATTTGTAAATTTGATTGAAAGTTTAAAATTTAAACCAAATTATTTTTTTTATGCATCGAGTAGCTCTGTATATGGAGACTTAGAAAAGTACCCCACAAAAGAAAGCTATAACACTTTTCCTCTAAATATATATGGGATAAGTAAAGTAATTAATGAAATTATTTCTAAGCACGTTTCCAAAGATAAAAAAATAAATTTTATTGGTTTAAGATTTTATACGGTGTTTGGTCCTTGGGGAAGACCCGATATGTTTTTACTTAAAATATTTGATAGCATTTATAATAAAAAAGTTTTTGAATTAAATAATTTTGGAAATCATGAACGTGACTTTACATACATTGATGATGTAATTGATATTTTAGTAATTATGATGAAAAAAAAATTCAAAAAAACAAATAATATTTTTAATATTTGTTCAAATAGACCTCAAAATATAATGAAACTCACCGATTATATTTATAAAAATATAGGAAAATTTAAGTTCAAAAAAATAATTAAACATAATGCCGATGTCCTAAAAACTCATGGAAATAATTCAAAAATCTTAGGTATAATTGGTAAAAAAAAATTTAAGAATATAGATGAGGCTATTGAACTTACTCATAAATGGTACAAAGAAAATAAAATTTATAAACTAAAATAAATTTAACTATATCTTATCAGTAAAACCACCCAAATAACTTGGTAGTATATTTTTTATGTGCCAAGTCCACTTGGCAATATATTCATTTGAAGTGTTATAGCCTGTCTTCATTATAACAAATTTAGGGATTTTTTTTTTAGAGAAAAATTTAACAAATAAACTAACATTTGTATCTATATGTAAAAATGTGTCACATTTTGATAATATTAGTGTATCAAGCAGTATTTCTTTACCTAGTTTATATCTGTGAAAATTTCTAGGGTATGTTTCAAATGCATCATCTTTATTTGACCTATAAGTATCCAAATAGTAAAGAATTTTTCCAAAATTTTTTTTAAACAATTCTAAATATTGCTTTTCTTCTGTACACAAAAATATTGCATTATATTTTTCATTTTTAATTAAACTATTAACTTTGTTTAAAATTTGTTTTTCCGTTGGAGGAATAGGATGGTTAGCTGCCGTTTTATAACTTGTTCCTCTACAATGAACACCCAAAATTTTTTTTTTATATAAATATTTATTGTAATATTTATTACTCCATAAAATAAATTTTTTTTTAATTTTAATTTTTTTTTTTAATTTAACAAATTCCTGATTGTTTATTTTGTGAGTCATTGATCTGTAAAACCTGTTATTAGTAAAAATTACTTTAGAGCTTTTATAAACTTCTTTTAAAGAGTAATTACTTAATGGTTCAAAGTAATATTCCCATGAATTTTTAGAACCATATACCTTGTTTTTCTCACTGTAGATTGTTGGAAAGTTTTTCATATCTATTACAGGTATAAATTTATGCTTTTCAGCAATTAAAAGATGATTTAAAACAAATATTACATTAGAAAATAATCCAGCACCTGGAGTTCTTTTGATTACATAAAAAGTTTTATTTTTATTTAGTCTTCCAAAAGAAGAGATATCAAATTTGTAATTATTTACATTTAATTTATTATTTTTCCATAATGTTTCAGCGTTATGATTTATAAAGATATTTTTTATATTATTTAATGTTTTTAACATTTAATTATTATTTAATTGCATTTGCAAAATAATTCTATAGTTAGTAAGAATTGTACATAATTTACTAAAAATTTTTATTAAAACAATATTTATAATTTGATTTCATGTTTGTTCCAGTAAACCGACCTTCGTTAGATTATAAAGAAGTTAATCAGGTTGTTAAAGCAATTAAATCAGGCTGGGTATCAGCAGATAGTCCTATAAATAAAAAATTCGAAAAAAATTTTTCACAAAAAGTAAAACGTAAATTTTCTGTTGCAGTTTCTAGTGGAACTGCTGCATTAGATATTGCAATAAAATCTTTAGATCTTAAAAAAGGCGATGAAATAATTGTTCCTACTTTTACTATTATCTCAACTTTAAATCAAATTGTTAGACAAGGAATTAAACCAATATTAATTGACTCTGATCCAATCACTTGGAACATGCAAGTCGATGCAATTGAAAATAAAATTTCAAAAAAGACAAAAGCGATAATGGTCGTACATATATATGGATTACCAACTGACTTAAATAAAATACTTTATTTGGCAAAAAAATATAAACTTTATATTATAGAAGATGCAGCGGAACAACTAGGACAGACTTATAATGGAAAGCCAATAGGATCTTTTGGTGATATAAGTACTTTTAGCTTTTTTGCTAATAAACATATAACAACTGGAGAAGGTGGAATGATTTCAACTAATAGTCCAAAATTAAATGATAAATTTAGGATATTAAGAAACTTAAGCTTTGATCCTAAAAAACAGAAATTTATTCATGATACTTTAGGCTGGAATTATAGAATGACAAGTCTTCAAGCTGCGATTGGCAAAGTTCAATTAAAAAAACTTGATAAATTTATTAAAATTAAAAGAAATATTGGAAATTTTTATAATGATGCTTTTAAGGATTTAAATGAATTGCAGCTACCATTAATTAAAACATCGTACTCAAAAAATATTTATTGGGTTTATGGGGTACTTTTAAGAAATAGAAAATATAAAGCACCTTATTATATTAAAAAGTTAAAAAGTGAGGGTATTGAATGTAGGCCTTTTTTTTGTCCTATGCATTTGCAGCCAGTATTTAAATCCATGAATTTATTTAAAAAAAAAAAATTTCCTGTTTCTGAGTACTTGTTCAATTATGGTTTTTATATTCCAAGTGGAATTGGACTAAAAAAAAAGGAATTAGTTTATGTTGCTAAAAAAGTAAGAAAAATCTTTAAATAAGACTTTCTTTTATTATATTATTAAATCTTTTAGAAAAATTATCTAATGATAATGTTTTTATCCTTTTTTTCCCATTTAATATAAGTTTTTTTTTTATTGTTTTATTTTTTAGAATTTTTTCAATTGATTTTCGAATTTCTGGGATTTTTGTAGGATTCACAAAAATTGCTGATGTGGGCCCAACTTGTTTTTTCATTTCATAAACATCAGAGCAAATTAATGGTGTTCCAACTTTTAATGCCTCTAGAGGCGGCACATTTGTAGGTCCGGTCCTAGATACATATGCTACACACTCAGCGTTTTTATATAATGAATACATATATTTTTCATGGACAAAGTTAATAATTTTAATGTTTTTTTCTAAGTTATTTTTTTTAATTATTCTTTTAATTTTTTGAAAATTTATTTTTTTAGCTCCACTTAATACCAAAATTATATCGTGATTTTTTAACACACCTTTAAATGCTAAAATCAAATTTATATGATTTTTTTGTTCCCAAAATTGTGCTGGATAAAATATATATTTTTTTTTTATACCAAACTTTTTTCTTACGTTGAGTTTGCTTGGTTTATCAAGATATGGAGTATAAGTTAGAGGTAAAATTTTAATTTTATTTTTATACACATCATAGTTTTGTAAAATGTGCTTTTTTGTTGTTTCAGACTCAACAATTATATTAGTGCAAAAATTACAAATATTTTGATATTTTCTATCTCTACGTGCCTTTTCTTTTTCTGTATATTCTGCAAATTGACCTTCATAAATATGCATCAAGTCCCAAATTGTAGTTAAAGTTTTTGATTTTATTTTAAACGAATTGTCATCTTGAGTTGGAAATATAACTAAATCACAATTTGTATCATTAATCTTCCTAATATGAGGATCTAAAATATTTGAAAAATAAGAAATAATTTTTTTTGATTTAATTATTCTTGTTATTATTGTTGTTAGAATTTTGGGAAATGATTTTCTTTTTAAGTTTATAACTTTTATTTTTGTTGATAAATATTTTGACCAAATTTTTTCCTCTTGAAAAATGACTATTTCATAATTTTCTTTTGCAAGTTTATTAAGAGCATTCAACATCATTAAATTAATTTGCCATGCTCCACCAATTTTTTTATTTTCAACTAAATATATTCCAATTTTTTTGCGCACTATTTATTTATATATAGGATTTTTGAGTCTAAAAGTGTCTGATTCATATTCTTTTCCACCCCTAGGCCCTTTAGTAAATACTAGCACTTTACAATTTGTGACACCTACTAACGCATGATGCTCATATGGTACAGTCAAAGCTATTTCTCCTGGAGATAGAGTAACACTTTTTTTTAAACTTTTTTTTTTTGTAATTAATTTCATTTTTCCAGAAATTATATAGTTCCATTGATAAGTTTTTTTATGATAATGATTTCCTCTAACACTACCTTTTTTTATAGTAATTAAAGTTATAGCATTAATATTTTCATTTTCTAAAATATCACTAATTATACCACGATCATCTTTATGATTTATTTTTAATCTTATCTTTTTCATTTATTTATAATTTTCGGTTTTGGAAACGGTAATATAAATTTTCCACCATTCTTAATAAAATTCGAATTTTTGAGAAAAAATTTTTTATAATTCCAACTTAGCAGAAGCGCATATTTAATATCCATTTGATTAAAATCATTATCTGAAACTATCCTAATTTTTGATCCAGGCGTAAATTTCCCAATTTTTTCAGCATTGTTTTCAGATATGGCAACGATTTTCTTTGAGTTTAATTTTAGAGTGTTCAATAGTGTGTTTCCCTTTGCTGGCGCCCCAAAAGCACCAACCTTTAGTTTTTTTTTGTTCAATTTTTTTATAATATTTAAAATGTCTTTATTAATTTGATTAATCTTTAACTTAAACTTATTGTAGGTTCCTTTTTTTTGAAATTTATTTTTTCTCTCATACAAAAGATATTTTTTTAAATTTCCATCATCTCTATAGTTTCTATTATCATTGTGTTTAATATATACTCTAAGTGCTGGTCCAGAAGCTCCTAAATTTACTTGTCTAATTTTAAATATTTTAAGTTGAAACTTTTTAAACAAATAGTTCAAAGGAGTAATAGACAAATACGAGTAGTGCTCATGATATATCGTATCATAGAAGTTTTCTTTAAGCATAAAATCTAAATAAGGAAATTCTATTACAAATACTCCATTAAAATCTAGAATATTTCTAATTCCATTTACAAAATCTTGAATTTTATCATTGTGAGCAAAAACGTTAGTAGCTGTTATTATTTTTGCAGTATTATATTTTTTTCTCAATTTTATGGAATTTTTTAAATTGAAAAATATTTTTTCTGTTTTAATACCTGATTTTATCGCATATTTTGCAGCACTAGATGGTTCAATGCCAACAACATTATATTTCCTCTGATCGTAATTTTTTAGAGTAATACCGTCGTTTGATCCAATATCTAATATTAGAGAATCTTTTTTTGGTTTGGTAACTTTCAAAATTTCTAATGTCATATTTTTGTAGTGTTCAACCAAAGCTTTAGAAGAAGATGACAAATAAACATAATCTTTAAAAATATTCTTTGGCGAAACAACGGTATCTAATTGAGATAGACCACAGTTTTCACAAATCTTAACTTTGAGAGAAAACTTTTTTTCTTTTTTATTTAAAAATTTTATAAAGCTGTTTGACGGAGGCTGATTACCTAAATTTAGATAAGTATATAATTTTTTATTGTCACAAATTCTACATTTTTTAATTTTAAATGATTCAAACATTTTTTTTTAAGTTTAAATTTTTTTTATACCAATTAATCATGGGTATTAATCCATTTTTAATACTAACTTTTGGTTTATAGCCTAATTTTTTTAATTTTTTTATGTCTGGACATCTTCTTAATGTTCCACCTACTGCTATTTTTGATTTAGAAATATTAATTTTCTTGTTTAAAATTTTAGCAATATTTTTTACCAAACTTTTGATTGAAATTTCTTCGTTTGATCCAATGTTGTATATATTGAGATGTTTGCCTTTTTTCAACATGATCATAAAGCCTTCAACAAAATCATCAATAAAATTAAATGCTCTTGTCTCGTTTCCTGTACCTTTAATCATAAGATTAATTTTTTTTTTATTTTTAGAATTTTTAAAGATTTTAAAAATTAGCTCAGGTATAACATGTTCAAATCCCATATCTGGACCATAAACATTATGTGGTCGGAAAATTAGTAACTTTTTAAAATGTTTAGAATTATTAATTGAAATTATCTCTGTTAAAATTTTACCAGCTGAATATGAAAATCTTGGGTTAAAAACATCAGGAATCTTTATTGGCTCATTTTCTTTTGTTGGGATCTTCAAAGGCGAATGATAAACTTCAGAGCTAGAAGCAATAATTAATTCTTTAATCTTATTTTGCTTACAGGCATCAATTATATTTATTATGCCTCTAATTCCAATATCCAAAACCAATTCTGGTTTTTTATAAAAATTTTCAGTTCCATTTAAAAAAGCTAAATGAATAATTGAATCCACTCCTCTTGAAATCCTTATTAAACTTTTAAGATTTCTAATATCTTGCTTTACAAATTTTATTTTGTTTTTGATTTCCTTTATTTTTCTTAGATTTCCTCTTAAATTTGAGTCAATGCAAATTACTTTGCAGTTTTTTTCTTTTATCAGTTTTTTTGTAATTGCAGCACCAATAAATCCAGTACCACCAGTAATTAGATAAGTTTTGCTCATTAAAAAATTAATTTTTTTGATTTCCTAGTGAAAAATATTGAACATTATTTTCAAGATGTAAATCATTTTTTTTATAAAGATTCCATACATCATAAATTAAAGAATTATTATTCATTTTGAAAGTCAATTTTTCCAAATTTAATTTTGAAAAATAGTTATTATCATTTGAAATTATTACAACATCAGATTTTTCAAATAATTTTTCTATATTTCTAGTTGGAATAAGTTTTTGATTTAATATTTTTTTTTTATCCACTACAGGATCAAACGCATATAATTTTATATTATTAAATTTACCTTTTAAAACTTGAATCAACTTTATTGCCATCGAACCTCTTAAATCATCAGTAAGTGGATAACCTTTAAAAGCAATGCCAAGAAGACCAATTTTAATTTTTTTATTATGCTTTCTAATCTTTTTTAATTTTTTATATATAAAATTGATTATTTCTGTTGGCTGCCGTTCGTTGATTTTACGAGCGGTCAATGTTATCTCAGGTTGAATATTTTCTTTTTTTAAACTTTCAGAAAATATATAAGGGTCTTTATGAAGACAAGGTCCTCCTACTAGGCCAGGTCTTGCAATATCTGTTCGTTTATATCCTAATTTTCCTGAACCTATAATCTCATTAGCGTTTAATCCAATTTTATCACAGACCCTAGCAATTTCATTAGCATATGCAAAAAAAACATCTCTTGAAGAGTTGTCTATAAGTTTTATCATTTCTGCAGCTTCAAGTGAGCTAGCATGTACTATCTTTTTTGTAATTTTTTTAAAAATATTGGTTACTATATTTTTTGAACTTTCTTCAAAGACACCAATAACTTGAGGTAATTTTTTAAGCTCTTTAAGAGCAGCACCTTCAACTGCTCTTTCTGGACAATACGCTAGATGAAATTTTTTTTTTGCCTTTTTTAGAATAGGGTAAGCTATATCTCTAGTTGTTCCTATTTTTACTGTTGATCTTAAAATTACGACATCTCCATCATTAATTTTTTTTGATATTTCTATACAAGTGTCTTTAATTGATTTTGTAATCACTTGTTTTCTTTCATTTAGAGGTGTTCCAACAGTAATAATATAAATATTAGATTTATTATTTTTAAATTTTCTTGAAAAAGTAAATTTTTTTTTTTTAATTAATCTTTTTAATAGTTCATTAAGTTTTGGTTCATAAAAATGACTTTCTTTTTTACTTAGCTTATCTAATATAAACTTTTCCTTTTCTATGCCATGCACTTTAAATCCAGCTTGAGCCATTACAGCTGACAAAGTTAATCCAACAAATCCTAGACCAATAACGCATACGGATTGATTGTTGGAAGGGTTTTTCATAAATTTGTATCTTTATAGAAGCTTTTTATAAATTTTAAAGGTTTGTTTTGCACACAACTCCCATGAAAAATGTTTTACGTGCTCGTATCCTAAATTAATTAGTTTATTTGCATAGTTTTTTGAATCCAAAACTTTTACTATGGATGAAGAAATACTTTCAGTATCATTAGGGTCAAAATACTCTACTGCATTTCCTCCAGCCTCAATCATTCCTGAAGAATAGCTGGTAATTACTGGACATCCATAATTCATAGACTCTAATATGGGTAAACCGAGTCCTTCGTATAGAGATGGATAAACTAAAGCTTCAGCATTTTTATAAAGATTGATTAATTCATCATCTGACCCATTTATAAGTTTGATTTTTTTTTCTAGCATTAGTTTGTTAATAATTTGTTTTTCATAAGTGTTAAACTTTCCACCACCAAAAAATATTATTTCTAAATTATTTAATAAAAAGTTATTTTTAGCGAAAGCTTCCAAAAATTTATAAGCATTCTTATATTTGTGCCTATTACCCACAAATAATAAAAAAGGCTTTTCATACTTTTTTTTTATTATTGTATTATTGGGATCTAGAAACGGAGCCCAATAAATGACTGAAATTTTATTTTCATGAATATTATAAATTTCAATTAAATCTTTTTTAGTTGCATTAGATGGGCATAAAAAATGATCTGCGTGATCTAAGGCATTTTTTTTAATTTTATGATTTCTTGATAATCCATAATGTTCTGCAAATTTTTCGTGAGTTAAATCGTATACTGTAAGAATTTTAGGGATTTTAAAATTTTTATATTTTTGTATATCATAGTAAGTTGGATGAAGAATATCAAATTTCATTTCTTGGACAAATTTTTTTGTCAGAACTTCATTTATGTAGTTGAAAAAAAAATTAAGCTTTGCTTTTCTTAATAAAAATATTTTTTTCTTAAAATTTTTATCTTTTTCAACTTTTAAATATCTATTAATATAAAAAGGTGAATAGATAATACTATTTTCATTTAATCTATTAATATTTTTACTTAATTCTATGAAATATCTAGAAGGGCCACCAAATTTTTGTGAAAGAAAAATTTGATGATCATATAAAATATTCATATTTTTATTTTATATTTTAATTATTTTTAAAATAAATTTGTATTCACAAAAATCATTAACAATTACTTTTAAGATTTTTATCATTTTAGAATTTTATATATCTATATATTTTTTAACGATTTTAAAGTATCTATCACAATTTTTTGCATAGTCATACATGTTTAAATTTTTATAACCAAGCAATACTTTTTTCTTAAATTTATTTCTTTTTTTTTTGTAACTTAATATTTTCTTCGATAAATTTTGATAATCTCCAATATTAAATAGCTCACCAAATTTTCCATTATTTAAAATTTCTTTAGGTCCGGTTGGACAATCTGTTGATATTACTAATTTTTTTAAAACTGTTGCCTCAATTAATACATTTGGAAGACCTTCATATTTAGAGGTGAGCACAAATATATTTGATTTTTTTATATATGGAAAAGGATTTTTTTTAAAATCAAAAATTTTTACATCATTTTTTAAATCATTTTCTTTTATAAAATTTCTCATTAATTTTTCATTCGATCCATATCCAATTATTAATAATTTACTCTCAATTTTTTTATTAACAATTTTGAATGCTTTAAGTAGCGTCAAGTGATCTTTTTGATCCGTAAATCTTGCAACGTTAATTATATTTAAACTTTTCTTACTAAAAAAATTGAATTTAATTTTTTTTTTACTTTTTTTAATTATTTCTTGTTTATTTAAAGGATTAAATATTACTATTGATTTAGTACAAAATTTTTTATCTAACTCTTTTTTGAAATTTAAACTATTTACAATAATCTCGTCGCTCCTTTTGAGAAAAAATCTAAATATAAAATTTTTAAGAAAATTTTTGTTCCATCCAGAGGGTGATGAATTTGACCTTACAATTACTTGTGTCTTAAAAATTTTGCACAAAATTATTGAGTAAATATTTGCCTGAAATGAGAAAACTAAACAATCATTTTTAATCAATTCCCTGGCAAGCAACAATAAACAAAAAAAATATTTATAATATTTGCTTTTATTTGAAGCTTTAAATTGAGGTGTTATAAAATTGATTTTTTTATCAAAATTTTTTTTAAATTTATTATCGAATGATATCAGATTTACATCAATGCCTTTTTTTTTTATATAATTTGCTATAATTACTAAATTTTTCTCAACTCCCCCACCTTCCATTGATGGCATAAAGATTATTAGTTTCTTTTTATTTTTTTTCACAGTATTCTAAATTATATAAAGCTATAATTATTATTAGCTTTTTCTCATAAAAATAACTTTTTTCAAACCATTGTTAAATTTGATTTTAGGTGACCATCCAAGTTTATTAATTTTACTTGAGTCTAAAT
>MDSW01028142.1_pt1 | contig 13690 bp, 14 predicted proteins | sample 811171 | NCBI WGS metagenome assembly MDSW01 (sample SAMN05326641, study PRJNA326480) | marine metagenome | isolation source: seawater | place: Atlantic Ocean: North West | collected 2012 | reverse complement strand
TTTTGAACTCAAACCCTTATCAATTAATTGTTTAGCAGAAGCATATTCTATTTCATATAAATTAATTAATTCTTGATTTTGAGATAAAAGATTAACTTTATTTTTTTCATTTAAATCTAATTCTTTGTTGAGCCTTTTTAAATTTTTTTTAGCACTATTTAATAATTCTAACCGATTTTCCATTGAAATTTTAATTAATTCATCATTTTTAATAACTTTATCACCTCTTTTAAAATTTATTCCAATTACATTTCCTGTAGTTTCAGATTTAACATCAATTTTTTTATTATAGATCGTTTGGCCTTGAAGTTCGATAGATTGATCAATTTGGCTATAACTAAACTCTTTAAGCTCAACCTTTGCTATATTTTTAATATCATTTTTTTTAGTATTTTCAGCAGTATATTTATTAATATTAGTTTTTTTATCTTTATTTTCTGACTCAGCTTTTAGGTTAGTTATTTGCCCAGACGCAATCCAACCAACTACACCAACTAATATTAATATTGAAATGATTATTGAGCTTTTCATATATAAAAATTTAAATTCTCGGTTTATATAAAACACTTGATTAAAAAAACAATATAATGAAGTCAAATAATTGGTTAAATCGTCAAAAAAAAGATAAGTTTGTTAAAAAATCTAAACAAAATGGCTTTTTATCTAGATCTGCATTTAAATTGATTGAAGTAGAAAAAAAATACAACTTAATAACTTCATCAAATGAAATTATAGATATTGGTGCTGCGCCAGGAGGCTGGTGTCAAGTTGTGCTTCAGATTAATTCTAATGCAAAAATAACAGCTATAGATAAATTAAATTTAAAATTTTCACATCCCAATATCAATTTTATAAATAATGACTTTACAAAAATTGATTATAAATATTTAAATAAAAAATTTGATTTAATTTTATCAGATTTAGCACCTAACACAACAGGTCACCAGTCTACAGATCATTTAAGAATAAGTAATTTTATATACATTATTATTGAAAGTTTAAATATAATAGCAAATTCAAAAAGTAATCTAGTTATTAAAATTTGGAAAGGATCAGAAGAAAAAAAAATAACAGAAATTTTAAAAAAAAGATACCAAACTATATCGTACTTTAAGCCTGAATCTTCTAGAAAAAAATCATCTGAAATATATATTGTAGGTCAAAAATTTATAAAATGAAATAATTCTTATGTTTGAAAAAATATTAATTATAGATTATGGATCACAATATACACAATTAATCGCAAGAAGAGTTAGAGAGTTGAAGGTATATTGTGAAGTTATATCTTTTAATAAAATAACAAAGAGTTATCTAAATTCATATAATGCAAAAGGAATTATTTTATCAGGAGGTCCTAATTCTGTACTTGATAAATCATCACCTCAATTGAGTAAAAATATTTTAGATTTAAGAATACCACTTTTAGGCATTTGTTATGGATTACAATTAATTACCCATCATTTGGGGGGTAAAATTTCTAAATCGAAACAAAGAGAATATGGTAAAGCTTTTATTTCATTAAAAAAGAAATCAGATTTGTTAACTGGTTTGAAAGAAATAAATAATCAAGTTTGGATGTCTCATGGCGATCATCTTTCAAAAATACCAAAGAATTTTAAAATTACATCAATTTCTAATAACAAAATAATTTCATCAATAGAAAATAATAAAATAAGTATATATGGATTGCAGTTTCATCCAGAAGTTTTTCATACAGAAGGAGGTAAAAAAATAATTCAGAATTTTTTATTTAAAATTTGTAAAATAAAAAATAAATTTAAGATCAAAAATTTTATAGATAATAAAATCAAACAATTAAAAAGTGAATTAGGAGGTCAAAAAGTTATATGTGGTATATCTGGAGGCGTTGATTCATTAGTAACTGCATTTTTATTAAAAAAAGCTATTGGTGATAATTTATATTGTATCTTTGTTAATCACGGACTTTTAAGAAAAAATGAAGATTTAGAAGTGATTAAAATATTTAAAAAAAAATTTAATAAAAATTTTATTAATATTGAATGTTCAAAATTATTTATCAATCGATTGTCTAATATTGATGATCCAGAAAAAAAAAGAAAGATTATTGGAAAAACATTTATTGAAGTTTTTGAAAAAGAATCAAAAAAAATTAAAAATGTTAACTTTTTAGCACAAGGCACACTTTATCCTGACGTTATAGAGAGTATTTCTTTTTTTGGTGGTCCCAGTGCAAAAATTAAAAGTCATCATAATGTTGGAGGTCTGCCAAAAAAAATGAAGTTAAAAATTGTAGAACCTTTAAGAGAATTATTTAAAGATGAAGTTAGGTTAGTTGGAAAAAGTTTAAAAATTAACAAAGACTTGATTTCTAGACATCCATTTCCTGGACCGGGATTAGCAATAAGAATACCTGGCAAGATTGATCTTTATAAAATTAAAATACTTCAAGAAATTGATTATTTATACATATCATATCTAAAAGAGCAGAATATTTATAATAAAATATGGCAAGCATTTGCTGTTTTGCTTCCTGTAAAGTCAGTTGGAGTAATGGGTGATAATAGAACTTATAATTATGCGGTATCATTAAGAGCTGTTACTTCTATTGATGGAATGACAGCAAATTTCTATATGTTTAGTAAAAAAAATATAAGTGAAATATCAAGTATAATTATCAATAATATACCCGAAGTAAATAGGGTATTATTTGATTTTACTTCTAAACCTCCAGGCACAATTGAATGGGAGTAATTTTAAATTTCAATATATATTTATGAAACTAATTTAATTTGTTTTCTTTTCAATGACGTTATAAGTTCATCTATATTCTTGAAATTTGTATATTTTTTATTAGATATTGATAAATTATAAGTAATAGTTTTCCTTTTTTTTTCTTTAAGTTTGCTCAAGACACAATCAGGAGCTGCAAACGAATGTTTGTAAATCAAAAAAATTGCTTCATTTTTGTTAAAATTTATAGCATAATCTTTCCAATTACCTTTAGAAACTCCTGAAGCATAACATTTAAGAATTTTAGTTAGCTCATTTTTTGAAAAAAATAATTTAGAATTGTTTATGTTGCTTCTAGGTGTTACTAGATTCATGTAATTATTATATCAAAAATCTAATGCCTGTAAATGCTTCAAATGAAAAATTAGGTTGGAAAGCGCCTTCATTTAATTTAAAAAATATTGATGGTTTATTCTATAAACTTGAGGATTTATTAGGAGAAAATGGTACTGTAATAAGCTTTATTTGTAATCATTGCCCTTATGTTATTTCTTTAGCTCAGAGATTATCATATGAAGCTAATGAGTTAAAAAAAAATGGAATAAATTTTATTGCTATAATGTCAAATGATACCAATAAATATCCAGAAGATTCTTTTGATAATATGAAAATTTTTGCTTATAAATACAAATTCAATTTCCCATATTTGTATGATGAAACTCAAAAAACAGCAAAAGATTATGGAGCTGTATGCACGCCTGATATATTTGGTTTTAATAAAAATTTGACTTTACATTATAGAGGAAGACTTGATTCAGGGGTGATGAATAAAAAAGATCACGAAATTAAAAGGGAATTATATGAAGCAATGATTAAAATCAAAATAGATGATATAGGTCCGGATAAACAAAATAATAGTTTTGGATGTTCAATAAAATGGAAATAAAATGAAAGACTCTACGACTAGCAAATTTAATTTTATAAATAATTTATTCAATTATATAAAAATAAAATACAAATTTTTATTAAGTTGTCTAATTTTAGTTTTTTTGGTTTTTATTGGATATCAATATCATGCTTATTATAAATTTAATAATATACTTCAAAATAGCATAACATACTTCAATTCAAAAAAAATCGAACCTAATGAAGGATATTATGAAATCATAAAAGAACTTTCTAAAAGCAAGGACTTTTATGCAATAATTTCTCAACTTGAGCTAATAAATTTACTTTTTAATGAAAATAAAGTAACAGAAGCAAATAATTTATATTTAAATTTATTAAATAAAAAAAAATTAAATAATATCTATAAATCATCTATAGCAGCACATGCAGCATATAATAATTTAAATATTATGTATGAAAATATGAATTCAAATTTGAGGTCTAATATTGTTGATTTTATTGGATATATCGATGACAATCTTCAAGGTTATATAGGTATAAAATTAGAACTAAAATATTTATTAGCTGTATCAGATCAAGATATTAATGATATTTCATCAATAAATGATAAAAAAACTAATGATTTATATGAATTAATTCAAAAATCAGAAAATGTTCCCTCTACAATTAAAGAAAGAGTGAAAAGTATACATGAGTTTCAAAAATATAAATAATTTTTTTTTAATATTAATTATTTTTTTACCTTTTTCTTGTAAAACAATCGATAAATTTTCAAGTCATAATAATAAAGAAATATATAATAGTGATAATTTAGAATTGAATGAAAAAATTATTTTAAAAGAAAAAAACATTTCCAACAAAACATATATAGATTTTTACACAAATAATTTTTATAATAATTTAATTATTGAAGAAAAATTAAATAAAAAATATAATATTAATAATTTTAAAAAATCTTATGACGAAATTAATCCATTAAAAGTATACATCATTGATAACTATATTTATGGAGTTGATTTTAAGTCCAATTTTAATATTTATGATTTAGAAAATGGGAAATTAATTAACTCTATAGAGTTATTTACCAAAAAAAATAAAAATATTCCAATCCCAACTTCAATGTCTTTATATGACAATCATTTTATTATTGGATTCAAAACAGGAAAAGTAATTAAAATAAATAGAGAAGGTAAAATCATATGGGAGTATAAACATGATAAGATTTTAACGTCTCCAATTAAAATTTTTAAACAAAATTTGATCATTTTGTATGGTGACACAATTAAATTACTTTCAATAGAAAATGGAAAGGAACTTTTATCAGAAACCTATGAAGGATCTAATATTTTAAATTCAAAAGGCGGTAGTATAGAAGAATTTGCAAATATATTATATTTTATTCTACCAAATTCATCACTTGCCGAAATTGATAGTTTCTTTAATGAAAAAATATATTCAAATTTTGCTAATAATAATTTTCAAGATTCAATTAACAATAATGCTGATGAAATTCATATATTTGATAATTACATATCATATTTTGATAATAATTTATATTTATACTGTTTTGATATTTATTCAGATAAATTTGTTTTGAATGAAAGAAAAATAAGCAATGTAAATTCATTTAAATTTTTTAATAATTCCTTGATTGTTAAAAATAATGAAACAATTACAGCCTATAATTTAAAAAATGGTAAAATTTTTTGGTCATTTGAAATAAATAAAATGTTAAAAAAAGATACCAATATTGTTAATGTTTTAAACATTGATAATAAAATTGGTATTTTTCTTGATAATGGTGATGCTATTATAATCGAAAATAATGAAATCATTAATTTATTTAATTTAAAAATAAAAAATATTAATTTTATTTATTCACAAGATTATTTTATTTTTTTCTCTTTAAAAAATGGCAAAACAACAATATTTTAATTATGAATTTGCTACTAATAGGAAGACCTAATGTTGGAAAATCATCAATATTTAACGTTTTAGTAAATAAAGATTTAAACATTGTTCATCAAGCGGAGGGGACCACAATAGATTGGAATTTTTTAAATTTGAAACAATTTCCAAATATTAAAATTTTTGACTCACCTGGTTTTAAAACTGAAAGTAATAAATTAAATGTAAATAAGTTTATAACTTTATATAAATTTATTGATGTTTTTTTATATGTTGTTGACTATAATTTAAATCAGCATTTAAATGACAAAGAAGCAATTAATTATTTAAGAAAATTTAACAAAGATATAATTTTACTTATAAATAAAGATGACCAATTAAAAAAACAAAATAACTTTGAAGATTATGGAATTAACAAAAAGTTCTACTTGTCTTGCTCTCATAAATTAGGTTTTTCAGATTTAATTGATTATTTTTCTAAATATAAAAATAGTAATTTTAAAGATTTAAAAATAGATTATTCGATATCAATCTATGGTAAACCAAATGCGGGTAAGAGCACATTATTAAATAAAATTTTAGGATATAAAAGATCTTTCACAAGTTCAGTGGCAGGTACAACGTCAGATATCGTTGTTGATACATTTACCTACAATAATAAAGTATTTAAAATATTCGATACTGCTGGTATTGGTAAAAAAACAAAAGTTAAAAAACAATCAATTAATTTTTTAGCAATTAAAAAATCTATTAGTAATATTAAAGAATCTGATTTGAATTTATTTATTGTAGATTCTATAGAAGGCTTTGATAGACAATCAAAAAAAATTTATAGTTTATTAATTAAATCTCAATCTTTAATAATAATTTTTAATAAAATTGACTTAATTGAAAATAAAAAGAAATTTTATTCTGATATTAAATATCAATTAAAAAATGATATTTCTTCATCACAAAATTTAACATTAGTTTTTATTTCGGCACTAGTGAATAAAGATATAAATATTATTAAAAAATTAATTTATTTAAAGTCAAAAAATTCACAAATTAAAGTTTCTACTAATAAAATTAATATCTGGTTAAAAAAAGCTGTATTAAATTATCCACATCCATTAATAAAAGGTAAAAAAGTTAATTTTAAATATGCAACTCAAATTAATACAAAACCAATTACAATTAAAATATTTTGTAATTTTCCATCCAAAATTATAAAAAGTTTTAGATCTTACTTATTAAATGATTTTACTAAAAAATTTAAAATCAAAGATGAACAGGTAAAGTTTATTTTTTCTTCAACCGATAATCCTTTTATTTAAACTTGATCAATTTCATCTGAATAAAAGTAATTTATAAATTCTTTATTTATGAAATCTATATTTTCTAATATATATGAATTTTCAATTAACCAGATCATAAATGAAGAAAATATCTCAAATTTTTCTATTCCATATAATAATGTTGAAAAAATAAAATAGCTAAAAATTAAACCATATAAAAAGCCAAATAATTTATCAAAAAATATTCCAGCAAAATTTTTATCTAAATCATTTATGACATACGTTCTTATTTTTTTTAAAATAAATAATGATGCTAAAAATATTACTGGAATAGATATTATTAAAGCAATTAAATTATTAATTTCTTCGTAATTGCTCAATATATTTATTTTATACAATTGATCATTTATAAATAATTGTAATGGCTCATAACTATATATAGTAATTATAATTGAACCAATCCATGTTAATAAATTTAGTATTGATTGGATAAAACCTCTCCAAAAACTAAATATAATCACAATTAAACTAATTACGATTATTATATAATCATACGGAACAATTAGATTTTCATATATCATCTATAAAATTTACTTAATAAACTAGGTAAAGTGATAAGTACTCCTAACATAGCTACGATCATAGCTAAAGAAGTAAAAATACCAAATAAAATTGTAGGGATAAAATTTGACGCAATTAAAACTGAAAAACCTATCGCTATTGTTAAGGAAGTTGTTAAAACGGCATAACCAACATTGCTATGAGAATGCTTAATAGATTCATTATTACTCATATTTTGACTTAATTGTTCTTTATATCGATATAAGTAATGTATTGTGTTGTCTACAGCAATCCCAATTGTTATTGCCGCAATTGTTATTGTCATAATATCTAGAGGTATTTTAAAAATACCAATTGAGCCTATCACCAGGGAAGATGCTATAATATTTGGTATAATTCCAAGAATGCTAAGTTTTAATGATTTAAAAAGTATTATAAACATTATAAATATTGCAATAATAACAAATCCTAGAGACTTAATTTGTGAAGAAAAAAGAGATTGCAACATATTATTATATAAAACTAACAAACCATTTACTTTTATTTCTTTAATATTTTTATAGTTTTTATTTAAATAATTATCTATTTCATTGATTAATTGATTTCTATTAATATCATTTGAATCCTTAACTCTAGCAGTTAATTTAGCCATATCTTTTTCAATTATTAAATAAGGATAAATTAAATCCTCTTTATAATTCTCAGGTATTTTTTTATAAAGTACTGATAATTCGAATATGCTGAGTGGTGTTTTATTGATTTTATTACCTACACTTAAAAGAGTGTGAATTGATTGCACTTTACCTATTTCAACTCTATTTTCTAGATACTCATGTATTTCTCTAATGGTGTTTAATTTTTCTTCTGTAAACCAAATATTATTTCCGTCTTCAGAATCAAATAAATCATCAAAATCCAAATCATCATCAATTAATAAGTCATCGTCTTTGTTTTCACTAATAGATTCTTTTTCATCTTTATTAAAAGTAATTATTATATCAAGCGGAGTAGTGCCACCTAATTCTCTGTCTATAATCTTCATACCCTGAAATATTTCTGTATTTTTTTTAAAATAATTAATAAAACTATTTTCAACTTTTAACTGAGTTATTCCATAAATAGATAAAACTAAAATAATTAAATTCAAAAAAGATATTTTACCAAAATTTCTAATTGATAATTCATATAATTTAGTGAGTATGGAAAATTTTAAACTTTTATAATTTTTAGAAATAGGGGAAAAAGATATTAACAATGGTAAAATCGTAAACGAAGAAATTAGTATAACCAATAACGATAATATCATAATTAAACCAAAATCAATTATTGGTTTTATATCTGAGATTAAGAGTGAACAAAAAGCAACAATAGTGGTTAAAACTGTATAAATACATGGCCAAAACATTCTTTTAACTGTGAGAAAAATATAGTTATTCTTAGTTTCAAAATTTTTTTTGTAATTATTTATTATATGAATATTCATTGATATGGATAATATAAACATCAAAGAAGCAAAATTAGATGAAATGGCTGTAACTTCTATATTTAAAAATGCTAAAAGCCCAAACATAGATGCTACAGCATAACAAGAAGTTGTTAGGCAAATTACAACCCATTTAATTTCTCTAAAGATAATAAATAAAATTAATATAACAAAAAGTAAAACTGCTATACTGAAAATAATTATATCTTTTTTAACAAAAGTGATAACATCATCAGCAATCATGTCTATTCCACCTAAGTAATATTCATAATTTTGATCACTATTTTTTAAAATCTTTCTTATGTCATTTATTAACAGCTTTCTTTCAATGTTAATTTGAGATTTAATTTTTAAATAATTTTGTTTTGATTCTTTATTAATAAAATTTTTATATTTATTCTTTTCAGCTATTAGTTTTTTATTTTGTTTCAGATATATAATTATTGAAGATATATTTTTTTTAGTATTAATTATTTGATCTTTATATATTGGACTTTCTGCAAATTCATTCAAAACAATATTAAGATTGTAATTTGAATTAGTTATTGTTTCTATCTTTGCGTTTGATAGATCTAAAAGATCAGTATTATTAGAGAATAAAATAGGAGCTTTATTAATATTAAAAATATTTTCAACTTGTTTCAATGAACTTAATTTCTTTGATATTATTTCAATATTTTTAATATAAGCATCATTAATTTTTGTATTAGATTTTACTGCAATAACTAGAAAATTTCTCGATGGAAAAATTTGATTATAATTTTTGTAGAATTGAAAATCTTCATCATGTTGAGCAACTAAAGTATCAGAAGATGCATCAATTCTAAAATCTTTCGAATTTAATATTAAAAAAATTAAAACTATTATTGCTGTTATTGAATAAAATATTTTTTTCTTATTCATTATAAATTCTTTTTACTCTTTTTGTTATTGAAGTTAATATTTCATTACTAATTGTATCACTTTGTTGAGCTAAATTGTCAATTGTTTGATAATAATTAATTATTTCAATATAATTACCAATTTTAAATGTTTTTTTTGATTTTGATATATCTATTGTTATACTATCCATCGAAACTCTACCAAGTATTTTATATTTGACTTTACCAATATATAATGAAGCTTTATTACTTAATCTTCTAGGGAAACCATCTCCATATCCTATACCTACAATAGCTACTTTAGTATTTTTTTTTGTTTTAAAAGTTTGGTTGTATCCAATAAATTGGTTTTTTAAAATTGTCTTAATTTGTAATATTTTAGCTTTCAGAATAACCACCGGTTTAATCAATTTTTTAAGTTTTTGGTTGAAATGATGTCCTCCATATAGTGAAATTCCAGGCCTAATTAAGTCATAATGAAATTCATTACCCAAGGTTACTCCCATAGAGCTTGATAAACTATAAATAATTTTTTTATTCTTAAAAAATTTTTTAAATTTTTTAAATCTTTCATTTTGATAAATATTATATTTATTATTTTTTTCATCAGCACTAGCAAGATGACTGAGGATTATTACTAAATAATTGCTATTTAATAGATTTTTTTTTAAATAATTTATATCTTCTATGCCTAATCTATTAATTCCTGTATCAATATGTATACCGAATTTAATTTTTTTTCTTAAAACAATAGAAACTTCTTTTTTTGAATTAAGTATTGGAATTAGATTTTTTGTTTTAAAAAGATTAATTTGATTATCATCAATTCCATTTAAAACATATATTGACTCATTCTTATATTTTGTCCTAATTTCTATACCTTCTTGCAAAGTAGCTACAAAGAAATGTTTACAGCCGACTTTACTTAAAATATTAAATATTTTTTTAGATCCCATCCCATAAGCATCTGCTTTAATTGTAGCCGCAACTTTGGCATTAGTAATTTTATTAAATACTTTATAATTATGGATTAAATTTTTTAAATTTACTTCGAGTACACAAGGAGAATTCATTACTCCATAATGTTATCATAATCTTTGGAAGATAGATTGCTAAATTTTGTTAAATTAGGATCAAAATGAGATTTGATCGTTCCTATAGGTCCATGTCTTTGTTTTGCTATAATTATTTCAGCTACATTGTAATTTTTTTCACATAATTCTCGCCATCTTTGATGTCTATCAACATATTTTTCTTCTACTTCATCTGCTTTTTTAATCGGTTCTGTTCTTTCCAAATAATAACTTTCCCTAAAGATAAAAATTACTACATCAGCATCTTGCTCAATAGTTCCACTTTCTCTCAAATCTGAAAGCTGAGGTCTTTTATCTTCTCTCTGCTCGACTTGTCGTGATAGTTGAGAAAGCGCAACAATTGGAATGTTTAATTCTTTAGCAATAGCTTTTAACCCTCTTGTTATTTCAGAAATTTCTTGAACTCTTCCATCATTTCTAACATTCGAAGTCCCGCTCATCAATTGTAAGTAGTCAATTATAATTAAATCTATATCATAAATTCTTTTTAACCTTCTAGCTCTTGCTCTTAATGAAGGAATACTTAATATTGGGTTATCATCAATAATTAAACTTAAATTTTCTAGCTCGCCGCTAATTTGAGCTATTTTTTTAAAATCATCTTTTGATAATTCGGCTTTTCTCATTTTATCACTTGAAATTTTAGTTTGTTCAGCAAGTACTCTAGTAGCTAATTGTTCTGCGGACATTTCTAATGAAAAAAAAGCAACTTTTCCTCCATCAATTCGTTTTTTATTTCCAAATTCATCTTCTTCTTCTTTTAATTTATTTGCTATATTAAAGGCAAAATTTGTACCTAATGCAGTTTTCCCCATTGATGGCCGTCCAGCTATTATTATTAGATCAGATCTATGAAGACCACCAAGTTTTTTATCTAAATCTTTTAACCCTGTAGCTAATCCAGCTATCTTACCATCTCTTTTAAATGATTCATCTATAATATTAATTGCATTTTGAAGTGCCGAATCAAAAGAAAAATATTTTCTTTCTGCATTTCCTGATTGAGAAAGATTGTATAAATCATTTTCAGCATTTTCTATCAAATCATTCCCAGTTAATTCTTCAGAGTTATGTATAGCTTCACTAACTATATTTTGGCCAATGCCCACCAAGGATCTTTTAATATGCAATTCGTACAAAACTTTTGCATATTGATATGCGTTCTGAGTAGAAGGTGCTGAGTCTTTTATTTGGTTTAAATATTGATAATGGTCAAATTTATTTTCATTATCGTCTAAATAATTTTTTAGAGTTATAGGAGAAACTAAGATATTTTTATTTAAAAGGTTTTTAATAGTTTTATAAACTAACTTATTATTTTTATCTGTAAAATGATCTTCATGTAAAAAATCAGCGATTTTATCAAAGTTTCGATTATCCCATAACAAGCAACCTATAATTGCAATTTCTGCCTCAATATTTTGAAACTTGGTTATATTTGAATCATAATTGTCAATATTATCAATTTCAACAATTTTGTTTAAAGTCATAATTTTTCTTTAAAGGAAAATTTTTAATTAACAATATTTCTGAAAATTTATTAGTTAATATTATATTAATAGTGTGAATAATTAATTCTTTTTTACTACAATATTCACTTTATCCACTACACCTTCATAAGGATTTAGCTCAATTTCATGATTTCCAATTGATTTAATTGGATTAATGATTTTAATATCATCAGATTGGATTTTTATGTTTTTTTCACTTAAAAAATTTAAAATTTCTTTTTTTGATACAGTTCCATATAATTGATCTTTATCATCGGCTTCTTTACTAAATTCAATATTAAGTTTTTTTGCATTTTCTAACAATTGTTTAGCTTTTTCTAACTTTTCTTTTTCTTTACTAATTATATCTTCTTTTATTTTTTCATAATAATCTAAATTTGATTTTGTATTTCTCAATGCCTTTTTTTTAGGTAAAAGATAATTTCTAGCATACCCATCTTTTACATTGACAAGCTCTCCTATTTTGCCAAGTTTTTTTATATTAGTAGTTAATATTACTTTCATTTTTAGAAATTTTTTTGAGTATAAGACATTAAAGCTAAAAATCTTGATCTTTTGATAGCAGTAGATAATTCTTTTTGTTTTATCCGTGATACATTTGTAATTCTACTTGGAATAATTTTGCCCTTTTCACTTACATATCTTAAAAGTAATTTTAAGTCTTTGTAATCAATCTCAGGCGAATTTTTTTGACTAAAAGGACAAAATTTCTTTTTATCTTCAAATGGATAAGATTTTTTATCATCTTTAGATTTAAATTTATTTTTTTTATTTTTTTTCATAATATAATTTTGTTGGAAGTTCTTGATGTTTTTCAACTCTTATAAATAAATGCCTCAATATATTTTCATTGTTACTTAAATTATTTTTAATTAAAGGAATTATACCACCAGATATTTCAATTTGAAAAAATTTGTAAAAGGCTTTTTTAAAAGATGCAATGTTGTAACTTAGATCACGCAGTCCCCAATCTTCAGAATTTACAACTTTCCCTTTATTACTATCTATCTGTTTTTTGAAATCTTCTATTTCTTTTAAAAGCACTTTTTGAGAAATTTCTGGGCTAATAAGCAATACAGCTTCAAATTTATTCATTTTACTCCTTGGTTAAATCTCAAATTTTAAAAATGAGAGAAGTTGTGGTTGCATATATAAAATTTTTCAAATAAATCAATACAAAATGACTTCTTTTCTGTTTCCAGGTCAAGGTAGCCAATATACAGGCATGGCTAAGGATTTTCATGATAATTTCAATATTGCAAAATTAATTTTTGATGAAATAGAAGAGACAACTTCTTTAAATTTAAGAAAGATTATTTTCGAAAATTCATCAAATGAATTAAATAATACTAAT
>MDSW01168501.1_pt1 | contig 13691 bp, 14 predicted proteins | sample 811171 | NCBI WGS metagenome assembly MDSW01 (sample SAMN05326641, study PRJNA326480) | marine metagenome | isolation source: seawater | place: Atlantic Ocean: North West | collected 2012 | reverse complement strand
TTAAAACAATTGGTTGAAATAGACAATTTAATAAAGAATGGCAAAAATTAAAAAAGTTAAAGGCCGACAGGTTTTTGACAGTAGAGGTAATCCAACAGTCGAAGCTGAAGTTTTTTCAGAAAATGGATCTGCTTTGGCAATAGTGCCTTCTGGCGCATCCACAGGAACACACGAAGCTTATGAGTTAAGAGATAAAGATAATAAAGATTATTTGGGAAAAAGCGTTTTAAAAGCAGTTGAAAATATTAATGGCCCGATTTCAAAAGCAATAATTAATTTTGATTGTGCTGAACAAATTAAAATAGATAAAACTTTAATCGAACTAGATGGAACAGATCAAAAGAAAAAACTTGGTGCCAATGCAATCCTAGCTGTTTCAATGGCTGCATGCAAATTAACTGCAATCGAAAATAAATTATCTTTATTTAAGAGTCTTAGAAAGTCACAAACATATCAGTTGCCAGTTCCTCTCTTAAATATACTTAACGGCGGTGTTCATGCTAATAATAATTTAGATATACAAGAATTTATGATTCGACCTGAGAAATCTAATTCATTCTCAGAAGCTATGAGGAAAAGTTTTTTGGTAATACAAAATTTGAAGACAATGGTCGATAATACTAATGTTGGTGACGAGGGTGGGTTTGCTCCAAATCTGAAAAATACCGAAGAGGCAATTAAATTAATATCTAAAGCAATAGAAAAATCTGGCTTTAAGCCGGGAGAGGATATTTCTATCTGTTTGGATGTTGCTGCAAACGAGCTGAAAAAACCGATCACTCTTAATGATTACTCAGAATTGATTAAAAAATATCCAATCAAATCAATTGAAGATCCTTTCAAAGAAGACGAATGGGTTTCTTGGAAAAAACTTACAAAAAATGCAGACATTCAAATCGTCGGTGACGACTTGTTTGCAACTAATATTAAAAGATTAAAAAAAGGTATAGAAGATAAATCAGCTAATGCTGTGCTAGTTAAACTTAATCAAATTGGTACAGTAAGTGAAACTTTAGATGTCATTGAATTAGCTCATAAAAATGGTTTTAATACAATTATCTCCCACAGATCCGGCGACTCAGAAGACACTTTTATAGCTGATTTGGCAGTTGCGACAAACTCTTCCCAAATCAAAACCGGATCTCTTGCTCGATCAGAGAGGGTATCTAAATATAATCGCCTTCTAAGAATTGAAGAGGAACTTGGAAATTCATCAAAAATGGCTAAAATCAAATAATGAAATTTATACACGTGCTTAAAAGAAAAAAATTAGTATTTTTAAACATATTCCTGTTCTCGTACATTTTAATAAATTTTTTTGAAGGAGAAAGAGGTTTTTTTTCATATTCGGATAAAAAAAATCAAAAAGAAAATCTTGTCGATAAAAAAGAAAATTTATTAAAAAAACTTAATATGCTTGAACACAAAAATAACCTTTTGTCAGAAAAACTTAATTTCGATTATTTAGACATTCTAATTAGAGAAAAACTAAAATTTGGAAATTCTGAAGAAATTGTAATAAAAATAAATGAGTAAAATAAGACACCCGGAAAAAATTAATAAACCAACAAATCCAATTAAAAAAAAGCCAAGTTGGATAAGATCAAAAATTATTGATAGTCAGGTTTTTTTTAAAACAAAAGAAATAGTTAATAAAAATAATTTGAATACAGTTTGCCAAGAAGCTAATTGTCCAAACATTACTGAATGTTGGAGTAAAAAACATGCAACTTTTATGATCATGGGCGATACATGTACTAGAGGGTGTGCTTTTTGTGATGTAAAAACTGGCAAACCAAATAAAATTGACACACTGGAACCCAGTAAAATATCAAAAGCCGTTAAAGAACTTAATCTCAATCATGTTGTTATAACATCAGTTGATAGGGATGACTTGGCTGATGGTGGAGCTAACCATTTTAAAGAAGTGGTTTTGGAAACAAAAAAAAATAATCCAAAAACTACAATAGAGGTTTTAACTCCTGATTTTTTAAGAAAAGGTAATGCATTCAAAAAAGTTGTTGAAGCTTCGCCCGATGTATTCAATCATAATATTGAAACTGTACCAAGCCTATATCTAACAGTGAGACCGGGGTCTAGATATTACGCGTCATTAAAATTATTAGAGTCGGTTAAAAATATTAAACCAAATATATTTACAAAATCTGGTTTGATGGTTGGTTTAGGAGAAACAAAAAATGAAATTGTTCAAGTTATGGATGATCTTAAAACTGCTAAAGTAGATTTTTTAACAATAGGTCAATATCTTCAACCGTCTCCTAAACACTTTCCTCTTCAAAGATATTATAAGCCCCATGAGTTCACAGAATTAAAAAATATTGCCTTATCAAAAGGCTTTTTATTAGTTGCTTCGTCTCCTTTAACTAGATCTTCTTATCATGCCGATGAAGATTTTAAAAAATTAAAAAGTTCTAGAGACAAGCAAGTTAAATGCCAAACGCTTCAATAAAAAAAATTATTCCTTGTAAAAAGAAAAATCTAATAGACATGATTTTGGATATCGAAAAATATCCAGAATTTATTCCATGGTGTATAAGTAGTAAAATTTATAGAAAAGATGAAATGAACGATATGGTTGAAATCGAGGCCGACCTCACTGTTGGAAAGAAATTTATAAATCAAACTTATAAAAGTCACGTTACATATTACAAACAAAAAGATAAAATCATAGTTAGTAATATTGGAGGACCTTTAAAACATCTTAAAAATCAATGGCACATTAAAGAAATAAATAATCAAAGCGAAGTTTCTTTTGAAATAGATTTTGAAATAAAAAATATTTTTTTTAATATGATTATGAAAAAATCTTTTAATCAAGGTTTAAACAAAATTGCTGATGCATTTGAAGAAAGAGCAATGAAATTATATAAGAATTTTTAATAGTAGTACGAGAGATTTGCTTACCGCGGCTTTCTGAATATTAGATCGGCCTTTATTTTTAAAGAGAAATCTATTTATCTTAATTTTATTACCTTTTTTAACACCTATATAGACTAATCCAACTGGTTTCTGTTTAGTGCCGCCTTTGGGCCCAGCTATTCCAGTTATGGAAATAGCAACATTGCATCCACTGATACGGGCTAAATTACTTACCATTGACGAACAACACTGAGAACTAACTGCACCATATTTTTTAATAATTTCTAAAGGAACTTTCAAAAGCTTATTTTTTGATTTATTAGAGTAGGTGACCAAACCCATTGTAAAAACCTTGGAAGATCCATTTACAGATGTTATGGAACTAGAAAGTAATCCTCCAGTGCAGGACTCAACAATAGCTAATTTAAATCTTTTTTTTTTTAACAAACCAATTATTTTTTTATTTAATTTTTCCATTAAAAAAAGAAAATTTTACTAACCATAAAAAGAATTAGAGATATCACCACATAAATACCAGCCAAGATATCATCAAATAAAATTCCGAATGTATTTTTATATTTTTTATCAACGTAATCTATAGGAAAGGGTTTGAGACCATCAAACAGTCTAAATAATAAAAAAAACCAAAAATAAATTTGTAAAACCTCAGTATTAGATTTGGACGGATCTGGATGAAAAAGTTCGTATAATATTATAGGTATAGATTGACCAATAAATTCATCAATCACTATTTCTTGCGGATCATCATTCTTAAAATTAGCAAGAGAAGATTTTATTGCATAAAAAGCATAAAATAAAATTATTAAAAATAAAATTAATAAAATTACGATTGAAATTTTTAAAATATGAATAAAAGAAAATAAAAATAAAGTTGTAAATAAAGATGCCCAAGTTCCCCTATATTTTTCAATTAAATTTCCAAAAATAAAAAGAGTTATAAAGTAATAATTAAATTTTTTAATCATATTTAATTATGGTTGCAATTACTTCGGTTGCTATAGCTTTTTCTTTTCCTATCACTCCTAATTTTTCGGTAGTTTTACCCTTTATATTTATTTTATTGATAGGAATTTTGCAAATTCTCGAAATATTTTTAATCATTTTATTTTTATATTTTTTAATTTTGGGGGTTTGTAGAATTATGTTTATATCTAAATTATTTATGTAATACCCTTTAGATTTAATTCTATCTATAACTCTTTTTAATAAAATAGTAGATCTTATATTTTTAAATTTTTTGTTTTTGTCAGAAAATATCTGACCTATATCTCCCATTGAACATGCTCCAAGAATCCCATCTATTATTGAGTGTAGAACTGGATCTCCATCTGAATGTCCTAAAGTTCCTAACTTAGATTTAATTCTTAACCCACCTAAATAAAGTTTTCGATTAGGCACAAGTCTATGCACATCAAAGCCAATTCCATTTTTTATTTTTAAATTCATAAAATTTTTAAGCATTGTTAAATCATTCCAATTTGTAATTTTAAAATTATTCTTTTCTCCGTCAATAAATTTAACCTTTTTTAAAGATTGGAATAATGAAAGATCATCGTCTTTATAAATAGATTTATTTTTAGTATGTAGATTAAATATTTCTATAAAATTAAAAGCTTGTGGTGTTTGTGTTGAAAAAAAACTCTCTCTTGTTATATTCAAAAAAATATCCTTACTTATAGATTTTTTTAAAGCATCATGTATTGGAATTTTAGGAATAACAGCATTTTTCTTAGATGCTTTTATAATTCTTTTTATTAACTTTAGAGAGAAGTTAGGCCTGGCTGAATCATGTATCAGTACATTTTTAAATTTATATCTATTTTTTTTAATATATTTCAATGCGTTTAATGTAGACTCCTGCCTGGTTTTTCCCCCCGCTATCTTTATTAAGTTGGGATACTTAATTGTTTTGGTAAATTTTTTATGCTTTCTGTTTATAACAACTATAGTCTTTTTAATTTCTTTAATTTTATTAAACTTACTCAAAGAATGATCTAGCAAAGTCTTTTCACCTATTTTTATATAAGGCTTGGGTATACTCGATCCGAACCTTTTACTATCTCCAGCCGCCAATAAAACTAAGCAAAAACTCATTATGTCAATTTACCCTATATTTATGTAAGTTAGTAAAATAATTAAAAATGATTAAAACTATTAAAAATTTCAAGTGGTTTTTTACCGTATCTTTATTATGCATTTTATTAGGGATATTCACTTTTATAACTTTTATAAATCAGAATTTTATTTTTTTAAACGATAATAATTTTCAATTTTTATTAATATTAGACATTATTCTACTTGTTGTTTTTCTGATCTTGCTAGTAAGAGAGACATCTAAACTCTTCTATCAATATTCCAAAAAAAAAACTGGGTCAAAAACTAGTTTAAACTATGTGCTACAATTTTCATTGTTTGCATTTGTACCATCTCTTATTGTTGCCATTTTTTCATTAATACTATTTAATGTCGCTTTACAAAAATATTTTGATCAAAAAATAACAACTGCAGTAAACAACTCTTACGAAGTTGCAAAAAATTATATCACAGAGTCAAAAAAATCGGTTGAGGCAGATGTTTTCTTGATTGGATTAGACCTGAATAAATATTATAATGTTTATTTTTCAAGCCCTTCTCAATTCGCACAGTATGTAAGAACACAAAGACTTGCTAGAAAAATAGATGAAATTTACATAATCGATAGCACAGGCGCTATACTGCTTAAAGATACAAATAGTCCCGATAGTGAATTTAACTTGCCCTCTGAGGAATATTTTAACGAAGCACTAGAAGGTAAACCCGTATCCATTGAAAGCTCTTTGGAAAAGAAAACAGCATTTATGATGAAACTTAATAATTATATCGATACTTACTTGTATGTTGCAAAAAATGTTCAGCCTCAGTTATTAAATTATTTAGATGCAACAGAACAAGCTGTAAATTTTTATTATACGGTAGAGAATAATAGAACTGGAATAAAAATTACATTCGCAATAATTTATATAATAGTGATTTCGATGCTTTTATTTTTAACAATCGTATTAGCAATCACTTTTGCTAGTAGGTTAACAAAACCAATAATTAATTTAATATCTGCATCACAAAATATAAGCGATGGACGTCTTGATAGCAAAGTTCCTGAAATTGATTCTGACGAAGAAATTAAAACATTAAATAAAAACTTTAACAACATGATTGATAGACTTAAGATTCAACAAGATAAACTTTTAGTAGCTGAAAGATTTTCAGCATGGGAAATGGTCGCTAGAAAATTAGCTCATGAAATTAAAAATCCTTTAACTCCAATACAACTTTCTATAGATAGATTAAGAGAAAAGTATTCTGAAAAATTAAAAGATGAAAATAATGAATTTACCAAATATCTAGAAACAATTAATAGACAAATTATTGATATTAAAAAATTAGTAGATGAGTTTTCCGGTTTTGCCAGGATGCCTTCTCCAATACTCAAAAAAATTAATATTCTAGATGTTCTAAATAGATCAGTAGAATTTTATAAAATGTCAGATAAAAAATTTAATTTAACTTTAACTGCAGATTTTAACAAAAAGTATTTCATCCAAGGTGACTCCGATCAACTATACAGGGTTTTTATAAACTTAATAAAAAATTCTAAAGAAGCTATTGATGAAAAGAAACAAAAAGATAGGGATTTACTAGGAAAAATTGATGTAGAAATAATCAAAAATAATGAATATATAGAGATCAAAATGCTAGATAATGGCACCGGTTTTAAAGATACTAAAAATTTATTAAAACCATACTATACTACAAAAAAAGACGGAACTGGATTAGGATTGCCAATAGTCTCAAAGATTATAAATGAACACAAAGGCGATATTAAATTTATTAATAAACCCAAAGGAGCACAGATAAATATTTATCTGCCATCTGCTTGATGAAATACGAAGTACTTATTATAGACGATAACTTTGATATACGAAATTTAGTCTCAAATCTTTTAAAAGATAAAAACTACGATATTCGTGAAGCGGCAAATTATGATCAAGCTGTTAATGAAATAGATACTAAATTACCAGATTTAGCTGTTGTTGATGTTAAATTAGACAAAGGAGATAAAGATGGAATTGATTTATTAAAAAAAATCAAAAATATTAATGATTTAGTTCCTGTCATAATGATATCTGGACATGCTAACGTGGAAATGGCGGTTGAATCTTTAAAATTGGGAGCATACGAATTTATCACGAAACCTTTTGCGGCTGAACAACTTTTAAACTTTGTTAATAGAGCTTTAGAAAATGTCAAATTAAAAAAAGAAAACAAACAATTAGAGAATAAACTTTTTCATTCTTTCGATTTAGTAGGTGAAAGTAATCAAATATCAAAAATTAAAAAAATGATAACAAAATTATCCTCAACAGAAAGTCGAATACTTATTACTGGCCCAACTGGTTCTGGCAAAGAACTTGTTGCAAGAAAAATACATAAAAACTCTCCTCGATCAAAAGATCCTTTTATTGTTTTAAATGGAGCTTTATTACAGTCTGATAATTATGAATTAGAACTGTTTGGATCAGAGGACAAAGAGGGTAAAATAAGTTATGGTTTTTTAGAAAAAGCAAAAAATGGAACGCTGCTTATAGATGAAGTATCCGAAATACCCCTGGATACTCAGGCAAAAATTTTAAGAGTTTTGATTGATCAAAAATTTAAAAGAATTAATGGAACAAAAGATATTAATGTAAATATAAGAATAATTTCTTCAACATCTAAAGATTTGAGAAATGAAGTAGTTATTGGTAATTTTAGAGAAGATCTGTATCACAGATTAAATGTAGTACCAATTGAGATTCCTAAACTTAGCTCTCGAACTGAAGATATACCTTTTTTAATAAAATACTTTCAGAAAAAAACTTCTGAAATAAATGGAATTCCTGAGATAGAAATAGATACAAATGACGAACTTTTATATTCATATGATTGGCCTGGAAATGTTAGAGAACTCAGGAATTTAGTTGAAAGAATTTCAATACTTTCCCAAAATGAAAATAAAACAAACATAGGTAGATTTTTACATGAAATATTAAGTTCAAATGCCTCTGACAATCTTCAGGATCCAAGCGTATCATTGTCGTATCCGTTGAAACAAGCTAGAGAAAACTTTGAAAAAAATTATCTTTTAAATCAGCTTAAAAAAAACAAAGGCAATGTTTCAAAAACAGCAGAGTTTATTGGTATGGAGAGATCTGCGCTTCACCGAAAACTTAAATCTCTTGGCATTAAAGGCATAAATTAGTCATGAACATTATAATTTGTGGCGCCGGTATGGTCGGCTTTTCAATAAGTAAACAATTACAGGCACAAGGCCACTCCGTCACTGTTATTGACCAATCTTCTGAAGACATTAAAAAAATTAATGACACCCAAGATGTTAAAGGTATTGTTGGAAGGGCTACTTACCCATCTGTTTTGGAAAACGCAGGCGCAAAAGATGCGGATATGATTATTGCTGTAACAAGAAACGATGAAACTAATATGATTGTTTGCCAAATAGCAAGTTCACTTTTTAATATATCTAAAAAGATTGCAAGAATAAGGTCACAAGAATTTTTAGAGGGCAAATGGAGTAATCTTTATAATAAATCAAATATACCAATTGATGTAATAATATCGCCTGAACGAGAAGTGGCCAAAACTCTTTATAGAAAACTTGAGGCCCCTGGTGCTTTAGATAATGTACCTTTTGTTAAAGATAAAGTTAAGTTATTAGAAATTTTAATTGAAAACAAATGTCCAATAACAAATATTCCTTTAAAAGATTTAACAAAAAAATTTCCAGAGTTTAAGGCTTATATTTTTGGAGCCGAAAGAAAAGAGTCTTTTATATTTTTTAAAAAAAATGACAAAATGAAAGTAGGTGACAAAGTCTATTTAGTTGTTAGCACGGATCAAATAAACAAACTTCTTTCAGTTTTTGGTCACGATGAAAAAGTAGCAAAAAAAATTTTAATCATTGGCGGAGCAAATATTGGATTGCACTTAGCAAAATTATTAGAGTCAACTGACGGTTTAAGAACCAAAATTATTGAAAAAAATAAAGTTAGAGCCGAACAAATAGCAAGTGAACTTTCCTCAGCAATTGTTATATGCGGAGACCCACTTGATGAGAAAATTTTAAAAGAAGCAAATATTGAAGAAATCGAAACTGTATTTGCATTAACTGACGATGACGAAGATAATATAATGGCATGTGTATTAGCAGAAAAATATAAACCTTCCAAAAGAACAATCGCGATTATTAATAAACACAATTATAACCTTTTGCAGGAGTCACTTAAGATTGACGATTTAGTTGATCCAAGAATGGCAACAGTTTCAACTATTATGAAGCATGTTCACATGGGAACAATTGATACAGTATATTCTTTATTAGATGGACAATATGAATTTTTAGAAGCAAAAATTTTAGAATCTTCCGATCTTGTAAATAAATCAATTAAAGACTCAAATTTACCAGAAGAAGTAAGAGTAGGTGCGATTGTTAGAAAAAACAAAGTTTTGATGCCAAAATCTAATTTTGTTTTCGAAAAAGATGATATTGTAGTTATTCTATCTAGAAGGGAGCAACTTAAAGAGGTTGAAGATATTTTTAGAATAACTTCATAAAATGAGAATAAAATCCTGTTTGTATTTTTTAGGTTTAAGTTGTCTTCCAATTTTTTTGCTATCATTATTAAATATATTTTACTCAATTTACTTCGACTATTCAGAAAATATTAAATCTTATTTTATAGTTTTGCTATCGTCTTTAATAATAGGATTTATTTTTTTTAAGATAGGTCAAAAATTCAAAGATAATATAACTATATATGAACAAATCTTTTTAGTTATTTTAATTTATTTTTTTATTCCTATTTTTTTTTCAATACCTTTTTATTTAAGTGATTATAATTTAACTTTTACAAACTCCTATTTTGAGTCAATCTCTGGTTTAACCGGAACCGGTTTTTCAATTATAAGCGATATAACAAATTTAGATCCTCCTTTAATTCTTTGGAGATCATCATCTCAATGGGTTGGAGGTTTTTATTTTTTAATATTTTTGATCTTAATTTTTTCAAATAAACAAATTGATACAAAATTTATCAATTATTCTTTTAATTTAGAAAATAAACTTAATTTTGCATCCAATTTACACACTGCTTCAATTAAAATTTTCTTTATTTATTTCATTTTAACAATTTTTATTTTTTCTATTTTTTCTATTTCAGGTATAAGACTTTTTAATAGCTTTAATTTGTCAATGACAATTATTTCTTCAGGTGGCTTTCTTCCAACTAATTCTTTAAATGATATAATAATTACTAATTTTCAATCATTATCTTTAATATTTTCATTTTTAATCTCTATATTAAACTTTTATCTTTTCTATAATCTTTTCTTAGCTAGGAACAATATTAAGCACCACAAAGAAGAAATATACATTCTATTATCTATAATAATATTTTTTGTCATTTTTTATTTTACCAATAAAATGGATTTACTTTCTGTATTGCTAAATGTATTAAGCAGTATTGGCACATCAGGTATAACAACAGATACTGTTCCTGATAATTTTGGATTATATTTTTTATTGCTTACTCTTTTCGGTGGATCGGTCTTATCTAATACATCTGGTATTAAGTTTTTGAGATTTTATATTTTACTTAAAGCATTCTTTATTGAGATGTATAAATTAGTGAAACCAAATTTTATATTAAACACCAACATAATGTATTCTCAAAACAAAATTAATTCTGAAAATATAAGAATGTCATTTCTAATCTTTATATTTTTCTTTTTAAGCCTTTTTGTTTTGAGTAGCCTTTTACTTACAGATACTTTGGGTTTTGAAAATTCTTTTAAACTTGGAATATTAACTCTAACTAATACCACAACATCTAATATTTATGGAATTGAAGGAATTGATTTTGAAAATTTATTTATATTTTCAAAAATATCACTTATTATGTTCATGGTTGTTGCAAAAGTTGAGTTGTTAAGTGTTTTTGTTTTAATACAAAGAATTTTTTTTAGAAATTAATAATGGCAAAAATAGTAATTATAGGAGCAGGAGCCATGGGCACAGCCTTTGCATACCCATGTATAGACAAGAATCATGACGTAAGTATTGTTGGCACACATTTAGAAAATAATGTCATTGATGGGATAAATAAAAATCGTTTCCATTCTGGACTTGATACAAAAATAATAGATAAAATTAAATTCTTCAAATACGATTCAATCAAAGAAGTTTTTCATAAAGAAGCTGATCTCATTGTTGTTGGTGTTAATTCAAGGGGTATTGATTGGATTTCAAAAGAATTAAAGAAAGTAGCAAAAGACGGCAAGTTACCAAATTTACTTATGTTAACGAAAGGTTTAAGCATAAATGCTAAAAAATACGAGTTACTCGTAGACAAATTAGAAAGATTGCTATCTGAAAATGGAATTAAAAATATAAATTTGTCAGCTGTGGCCGGGCCTTGTTTAGCCAAAGGTTTGGCAAACAGAGTCCACAGCAGTGTTATAATAGCCAATAAGAATTTAAGTGAAGCTAAATCTTTAGCAAAACTTTTAGCAACAGACTATTATCACACTACATCATCTTCAGATATGAATGGGGTAGAAGTTTGTGCTGCAATAAAAAATATATTTTCTATGATTATTGGAGCAGCAACAGGCTTAAACAAAAACAAAACAAAAGAAAGTCTTTATCTAAACACTTCTGCTGCTTTAATTAAGCAATCTATTTATGAAATGGAAGTATTTACAGAATTTTTAAAAGGAAAAAAAGAAACCGTAAAAGGATTAGCAGGTTTAGGCGATTTGTACGTAAGTGCAGCTGGAGGAAGAAATAGTAAAATGGGAAGTTTGCTTGGTAAAGGCATGATTTTCTCATCAGCAAAAAAGGATTATATGCCGGACGTAACTGTTGAAGGTGCTGAATTAATATTTGAAATAGGACATAAAATTAAAGAAGATTTTGATATTAAAAAAATTCCTTTGATGATTTCTATGATCAACACTATACTGGATGATAAGAAACTTGAAATTGAGTGGAATTATTTCACATAGCTTTAGAGATAAATGAGTAGATTATATTTTATAACTTTATCATTTTTGTTAGTTTTATTTTTAAATTTCAGCACTTATTTATACTCTGACATTACTGATAAACTAATAAAAATAACTGATCTTTATAAGTCGGGATCAATCACCCTAGAAGAATTTAAAAAAGCAAAATCAATAATTTTGCAAATTCAGGAAAATAACAATAAAAAAATTGACAAAGTTAAAAAAGAAAAAAGAAAGTCAAGTACCAGTATATTAAGAACAGTAGAAATCAGAAAATATAAAGATAACACCAACCAAGAAACTATGGAATTAATGGAAATGAATATAGGGGATTATAGAATATATAGTCACAGGCCCGGCGGTATTAAAATCAGAAGAATATCCGACGGTGAACAGCTTATGGTAATTTCAGATAATCTTAAAACTAAATATTATGCTGATGGTAGAGATATTATTGCCGTTGACGTCAAACAAGTGAATGAGGACCAAACAAGACTTACTTTAAGAGTAAAAAATATTCCTGTTTTGAGATGGGAAGGAAAATATGTTTCAAAACATAATGCTACATTTTACCAAGTAATGGCATTAGGAAACAAACCATTTCAATATTATATAAAATTATCAAAAAAAGGTGCCCCAGTAATTGGATTAAATTATAGTAAGTTTGATAGAAAAATAGAAGTAGCGGTTGAAAAAGCAAAAGTTAGATTAGCTGCTAAATATGAAATTTCTATTGATGAAATTAATAAGATTATGGCGGCAAGAGAATCTAGAGTCATAGCAGCATTAGAAGAAACAATTCAAAAAGAAGAAGAAAAAGTAATAAAAGCTTCTTTAGAAACTGTAGTCGAAGATGTAACCAAAGATGCATTAGAAGCAGAATTAGAAGCAACTATTGGTGAAGTAATGGCTGATGAATTAATGGCTGCGTTAGATGCAGAAATGGATAACGAAATCAATCAAGCCATAAAAGATGAATTAACATCAGCAATTGATCAGGCGATCGCAGAAGCAGTAGCTTTTGGAATAGACGAAGCAACAGCAGCAGCAGCTATAGCAGCGATGCTAGAAGTTTATGCTAGGGGTGGATCCGACGCAGAAGCAATGGCAGCTTGCCAATCAATTGCTGGTGACGCATGTTAAAAAAAATTTTATAGTCTTATTATTTATATCAATGAAATTATTAATTTCTTATTTTTTTTTATTAGTTGCAATTACTTCAGGAATAATTGCTAATGGCTTCTTTTTAAAAGCAAGCGAAGGATTTACAAAAATAATTCCGAGTATAATTGGTTCACTAATAATACTTTTGGCTTATTTTTCACTTTCCAAGTCTATGGAAAATATACCGATTGGTTTCACTTATGCAACTTATGGAAGTTTAACAACAATTGGAGCTTTAATGTTTGGAATTTTTAAATTTAATCAAACCCCTAATATTTATTCTGTTATAGGTATTATATTTATTTTGATAGGAGTTGTTTTGGTAAACTACTTTGGAAGTGTTTCTCAATGAATAAAAAATTTATAGTTTCAATTGATCAGGGTACGACATCTAGCCGCGCTATTCTTTTTAACCTAAAAGGTAAACCAGCATATTCATCTCAAAAGGAATTTACTCAATATTTTCCAAAAAGTGGTTGGGTAGAACACAATCCCGAAGAAATTTGGAGCAGTACCGTAAAAACTCT
>MDSW01142193.1_pt1 | contig 13691 bp, 14 predicted proteins | sample 811171 | NCBI WGS metagenome assembly MDSW01 (sample SAMN05326641, study PRJNA326480) | marine metagenome | isolation source: seawater | place: Atlantic Ocean: North West | collected 2012 | reverse complement strand
CCCGTCACCGGCTTCTTTAATCTCGTGCTCGGCTTTAACACCGGCGTGAGCTTCGGATTGTTCGGCCAGGCGCCGGCTTGGCTCCTGATGGCGTTCACGCTCGCTATAGTCGCCGGCCTCCTTGTCTGGATCCATCGAAGCGACAGCCGCCTGACGGCATCCGCCCTCGGGCTCGTGGTTGGGGGCGCGCTCGGCAATCTGCTCGACCGGCTGCGGCAGGGTGCCGTGACGGATTTCCTGGATTTTTACATTGGCAGCTATCATTGGCCCGCCTTCAACCTTGCCGACGTGGCGATTGTCTGCGGGGGAGGGCTTTTGCTCGTGGAGAGCGTTCTGGCACGAGGCAAAACAAAAGCTCGAAATGCATAAACAGACGTTCTCGCCAGCGATCCAAAACTATCGCCGCAAATTTCCGAATACCCGCGATAACCCTACACTACTGCGCCGGCGCTGTCGGCGCTTTCACGGTGATCGTGCATCGCTGATCAGCGCCGGCCGTGCGCGCGGCCTCGGCGCATTGCCCGATCACCTCGGCGTTGTCGCGCACGAGCTGCGAAGAATCGGCCACGCCGCGCCAGCTTAGGGGATCGGCCACCCGCATCATGGTGACGCCGGCGTTCCATCGGTCCTGACCTATGACGGTCGCCGCAACATGAGTGTCGGCCGCAAACGGCAAGAAGCGCGGCAACAGCAAAATCAGGAATATGCCGACGAACAGCCCGACAAGGCCGGCCATCCCCATGCGGAAATCCTGACTTTTCCGGTCGTAGGCGCTTTTCGTGTGGGCGGCGAGGTTCCGGCCGGCGCGCTCGAGGTCGGACGCCTGCCGCTCGAGCTGCTGCGCGGCGGTGCGTATCAGGGCCTCGCCGCTGCGCTCGAGCGCGGCCGCATAGTGCTGCGCGCCCTGCTTGAGAATGGGGGATTGCTCAACGCCGTGCAGCCGCTCCGCAACAGTGTCGAGCGCCTGCACGAGCTGGGCGAGCTGGGGCTTGTAATCGGTCTGCGGCTCGATCTTGTCGAGCTGGTCGAAAGCCGCTTCCAGCCCGCGCCGCATCACGGTCATTTCCGCGCCGATCTGCGCGCCCTGCGTCTCGATCGTGCGCCGGAGCGCGTCGAAGGCTGCGGCCGGGTCGCCGGCGTCCTCGTCCAGTGTTTCCGGCTCGATTCCTTCCCTGTCGTCGTCCAGTTCCGCCATGATCTCCCTGCCTACATTCCCAAACCGATGCCCCGGCTAATCTGCCGGCTGCGTGTCATTTCCTCTTGCAGCTCGCGGGCGATGCTCTGGCCCCGGCGCAGCTCCTGCCCGATTCCAAGCTCCCGGCTGCGATTGCGCACGAGGGATTCCGCCTGCGGATCGCGTTCAAGGCTCTTGGCAAGGCCGCTCATCTGGTTTTCGACCTTGGCGCGGGCATCGTCGTGTTGCCAGCCGCGAAGCTCCCGGCGCTGGCCCTGTAGCTCCTGCCAGCGGTTCACAAACCGCTCGGCCCTGACATTGGGGTCTTGCAGCGCGGCGTTTTCGCGCTTCATCCCGTCGATGACATGAGCGACACGCTCCCGGCCGGAAAGCTCGGTCATGGCGCGCACCGTTGCCGGGTCGTTTTCCAGCGTCGAGCGCATCAAATCTTTCATGCCGCCCTGCACCTGGTCGAGCTGCTGGCCGGCAGCGCCCATTTCCTGCCGCTGCATGTCGAGGACCGGCAGGCCCTCGCGCCGGTGCTGGTCGATCGACTGATAGGCCCGCGCATAGCGGTCAACGGCCTGCTCAAGCGGCGACTGCCCCCGCGCCCGCTCGGCCAGCCGGTCGGGCGTCGGCGCCTGCCGCAAGCTCCCCTCCCTTTCCGGCCGCTCTGTGCGCTCCTGCGAGGGCGCAGAACGCGCATTGAGCTTGAGGCCGGCGAACATGCCGCGCCGCTGCTTCTCGGCCTGCTGCGGCCGTTTCTGGTCGATCTGCAGGCTGTCCTCGCCGGCGCGGTCCTGCTGCGGCCCCTCGACCGCCGCGCCGCGCCCGAGTTTCAGGCCCTCGAACGGATTGCGGCGCTGTTGCCGATCGCCGGCGAGATCCGCGCGCGGATCTGCACGAAGATCCTGCGCGAGATCTCGGCCGACTTTTTGCGAGGATCTCGGCGCACGGTCCTCGATCCGCTCCCGCTCGCCGGGGTGCCGCTCGGCCGTCGACTCCCTGTCCGGACGTAGCCCGGCATGTTCGGCCGGAATCTCGATCTCGCTGCGGACGCCCATTTGCTCGGCAATCCCGCGCCGCTCGGCAAAGTCGCGGGTATAATCGAGCGTCGTTTCCTTCACGCCCGACCGGGACAGGCGGCGTTCAAGCTGGTCATAGGCCAGCTCGCCGGCGTCCTGAACCTTCCATGTGTTGCGGTGCGTCTGTGTGCCATCCGGCAAGGTGACAGGGGTGGAACCTTCATGTTGAAGGCCGATCTTCTCCCCGATCTCCGGCGCGGCCGCCTTCATGGCCCGCTCAAGATCGACGCCCCATAGGGTGCGCTGCTCGCCCTTGGCGTTTTCCAGCGTCACAAAATAGCTGTCGGACTTCTGCGGGTCATGCTCGAAGGGCGCGGCCCCATGCTCGACCAGCCGGCCGGCATTGGTGAACTCGTCCTGTGCCGCGTAGAGCTGCACGCCGTCGCGATGCCGGGTCATGGCGACATAGGTTAGATGCCGGTCCATCGTCCCCGACGCCATCACATAGGACCGATCGACCGTCGCCCCCTGATTTTTGTGAATCGTCGTCGCATAGCCGTGGTCGATCGCCTGATAGTCGCCCATCGGGACGCTGACGCTATTGCCGCCTCGGCCGTCGAGCTGCGCGACGATCCGGCCGGCCTCGACATGCTCGACGGTGCCAAGCATCCCGTTTTTCACGCCAAGGTCGCGGTTGTTCTCAAGGAACACGATGCGGTCGCCGGGCGCGAACTCGCGCTTGCCGTCATTGGTCTGGAAGGTCAGCGCGCCGGCGTCCTCGCCCTGCGCCAGCTCGCCCCGGTCCTGTAGCTCGGTCCTAATCGCGTCATTGATCGCCCGAACATCGGCCCGGCGATGCGCCATCGCTACGCGGGTTCCCTCCGGCCGCTCGTCACGATCGGCAAGATAATCGCGCACGATCTGGCCGCGCGCGTCCTCGCCGGTTTCGGCAAAGCTGATATTGCCATGCTCGTTATAGGCTCTCAGTCCCAAATCTGTGCGATGCGTCGCAAACTGAACCGATGCCTCGCGCTGCCAGTCCACCCGCTGCCGGCGGATTTCGGAAAGCTCGGCATGGCCGATTTCCTCCGCGATCGCCCGGAACGGTGCGCCGGCCCCGATCGCCTGTAGCTGCTCGTGATCCCCGACAAGGACGATCTTCGCCCCGCGCGCCTCGGCCTCGCCAACGAAGCGGGCGAGCTGGCGGCTCCCGACCATGCCGGCCTCGTCGATCACGAAGACGTCGCCGCGGCCGATCGTGCCGCGGTCGTTCTCCCAACCGCGGGACCATGACGCCAGTGTGCGGCTCTGGATGCCGGAAGATTCCTCCAACCCCTCGGCCGCCTTGCCCGACAGGGCCGCGCCGTGGACCTGATAGCCCTCGGCCTCCCATGCCTCGCGCGCCGCCGCGAGCATGGTGGACTTGCCAGCGCCGGCATAACCGACAACGGCCGCGATCCGCTCCGGCCCGGTGATATGCTCGATCGCCCGGCGCTGCTCATCCGAAAGCCGCGCCGTCATGTCGCCGGCGCTCCGCTGAATGGCGGCGTCCTGTCGATCTATGGCGCGCTCGACATGCCGGCGATCGACGCCATGACCATGCGCCGCGTGCATCCGCTGCGCACTCTCGATCATGCCGGATTCGATCTCGACCATTTCCCGCGTCGAATAGCGGGTAAGCTCGATCTCGCCCGTTGCCGGGTCGATCCGCTCGGGCTGCAACTCCATCAGCGCCGGCGAGGCCATCACCTTCGCAAAGGCGCTCTGGAACTCCTGCGGGTCGTCATTGATGTAGCGATGCAGCGCCCGCGCAACGTCGTGCCGGTCGAACACGCTCTTTTCGCCGGTGATGATCGTCAGAACCTGCTCGGGCTTCTCCCGGATCAGCTCGGCATTGCGCCGGGCCGCTTCCTCGTCCAGCCTCGCCCGCGACACGTCGAGGCCGCGCCGCTCCATCTGCGTGGCATGGACGCCCATATGCTCGGTCGGCGCGATCTCAAGCCCGCGCTCCATGTGCGAACGATGGTCGATCCGGATATCAAGCCCGGCCATCGCCAGCCGCTCGTTGGCGATCCCCTCCCACCTCTGGCGAAGGTCGCGGAGCTGCATATCGGTCGTCGGCAGGTCGTGCGCCAAGAGCCATTTGTTTTCGCGCTCAAGATAGGTCTTCTCGCCTAAGCCGTCCCCCGTCACCTGCCGCGTCGTCATCATCACATGCGCATGATGATTGCGAACGTCGCTCGCATCGTGCGGTGCGTGAATGGCGAAGTCCACGGCAGCGCCGTAGCGGTCGGCCAGCTCCTGCGCGAACTCTCGGCTGGCCTCTAGCCGTTCCTCGGCCGAAAGCTCGTGCGGCAAGGCAATCTCGAATTCGCGGGCAACGCGGGCGTCCTTCCGCTTCTCGGCAAACTCGGCGGCGTTCCACAAGTCCGACCGATCCCGCGCCCAATCGGCCGAAACACCTTGCGGCAAGACGATCTCCGCATGTTCCACGCCCTGCTTGGCCGTGTAGTCATGCGTGATTCCGTCGCGCTCGTTGGTCAGCTTCTCCCCGGCACGATAAGCCATCGAGGCGACGGCGCTACGGCCGCTCGCTCTTGAAACTGGCTTCATGCTCAAATGGTAGATTGCCAACCTCTTTCCTCGATCCCGTTTCAAGGTTTCCCGCCAGCCTACAAGCTGGTGGCGCGCTGAATTGCGAAGCAACTCGTAAGTGCGCCCTTCTCAACTCAATCGCTTCGCTCTTTCGTCGCTCGGTGTGGCACTTGCGGCAACGTCGATGCAATGAACTGATGCTCCGATTGTGCTGCAAGACCGGCGAATTTTCAAGCAAAACAGCCAAACAACTGGAAATCACGACCGGGAATGATAGACTTGGCAAGCGAACGGAAAAGGAGATTGAGACATGGCGCGCAAAACGATCGAACAACGTCTGGCCGAACTGGATGCACAGCGCGCCACACTCAAAGCTCGCCTGACCAAACAGGAACGCGCTAACGACACACGCCGTAAGGTGCTGCTCGGCGCGCTCGTCCTGCATCGCCTCGAAAACTCCAACGATCCCGATTTCACCAAGCGGCTCGGTGACTGGCTCCGTCGAGAACTGCCCGGATTCCTTACACGCGACGGCGATAAGGAACTCTTTGCCGATCTACTCGGCAAGGCGGCCGACACGCAAACGACAGGGAGCGCCGGGGAGGCCGGCTCATGAATCAGGCGACACTTGCATGGGCCGCGTTCAAAAACATGCTGCGCGCTGCCGCCCGCGATCCGGTATGGGCGTTGATTAGCGTCATTCTCTCGCCGCTCCGGGGCGGGCGCTATCTGCTGCAAGTCGGCGCTTTCATTCTGTTCATTACGCTCGTTCTCGCCGCCATCGCCAACGGCATCCCGCAAGAATGGTGGATCGCCAGAACGATTGCCGGCCTGTTCGTCATTGCCGTCTTTCTCATCCTCGTCTTCCGCGTCCTCACCAATCCCATGATTGAGCATTTCGGGGACATGGAAGGCGAAACCCACGGCTCGGCCCGCTTCGCCACCAACAAGGAAGTGGCTCCCTTCACCCGCGCCGATACCGGCCTGCTGATCGGCCGGGACGCCAAAACGAAAAAGCCGCTGCGCTATGACGGCCCGGCCCATCTTCTGACCATGGCACCGACGCGCACCGGCAAGGGCGTCGGAACCATCATCCCCAATCTGCTCACCGCCGACCGCTCCGTGATCTGCATCGACCCCAAGGGCGAGAATGCGAAAATCGCAGGCCGCGCCCGTGAAAAGTTCGGGCCGGTCCATGTCCTCGATCCTTTCGGCGTTACCGGCCTGCCCTCGGCCGCCTTCAATCCGCTCGACCAACTCGACCTGGCCGGCCTCGATGTGGCCGAAGACGCAAGCACCCTGGCCGACGCCCTCGTGTTCGATGAACCGGGCATGGCCGGCGAAGCCCATTGGAACGAGGAAGCCAAGGCGCTGATTGCTGGCCTCATCCTCCATATAGCCGCCCAGGAGCCGCGTGAGCGCCGAAACCTCGCCACCCTGCGCGACTATCTCACACTCGCCCCGGAAGCCTTCTCCACGCTCCTGAAGGACATGCAGGCATCCCCTGAAGCGGCCGGCCTGGTCGCCCGCGCCGCAAACCGACACCTCGGCAAATCCGACCGGGAAGCGGCCGGCGTCCTCTCGGCCGCGCAACGCCATACCCATTTCCTCGACAGCCCGCGCATGGTCGCCGTCCTCGGCCGCTCCGATTTCCGCTTTGCCGATCTCAAGCGCCGCAACGTCTCCGTCTTCCTCGTCCTGCCGCCCGATCGCCTGTCCACCTATTCGCGCTGGCTGCGCCTGCTCGTCGCCCAAAGCCTCACCGACATGGCCCGCGATCCCGCCAAGCCGGCCGTGCCGGTCCTCTATCTGCTCGATGAGTTCGCCGCCCTCGGCCACCTCGCCCCCGTCGAGCGCGCCATGGGCCTCATGGCCGGCTACGGCGTCCAGCTCTGGCCGATCCTGCAAGACGTTCACCAGCTCCGCGCCACCTACGGCCAGCGCGCCGGCACATTCCTGTCGAACGCTGGCGTCCTACAGGTCTTCGGCGTCAACGATCACGATAGCGCCCGCCTCGTCTCCGATCTGCTCGGGCAAGAGACGGTCGTCTTCCAGACCATGAGCCGCGCCCTCGATGCCGAAAAGACCGGCATCACCTACGGCGAGCAACACACCGCCCGCCCGCTGCTGACCCCGGATGAGGTCCGCAACCTGCCGCAAAATCTCGAATTGCTGTTCCTCGCCGGGCAACGGCCCATCGTCGCCGGCAAGCTCGCCTATTACGCCGATTCCGAGTTCCGGGGGCTGTTCGACCAGGCATGAAAGATGAAACCATGACCGACAGCGATGCGCCCGAATGGCCCGATCCCGCCGACAGGACCCATGCCGTCGAACAAGCCAAGCGGCTCCGCAACCACGTCAACGAGGGCGGGTTGCGGTTTGAAGCCTATTTGCCGCCGTCTCTGGCCCTGTGGCTGCTCGACCTGATCGAACAGGGCAAGTTCCTTGATCCGTCCGAAGCCGTGTTCGTGATCCTGGGCGAACATAAGGAGCTGGAACCCCATGCCGATCTGCGCCAGGAACTGCTCAAGCGCAGCATACAGGCGGCGGCCGATGATCCCCGGCCGGGTATTTCGGGCGAGGAAATAAAAGCACGGTTGCGCGAGAAGTTCAAAAACCCCCTGCCCGAGCCGGCCAGATGGGAAAAGCGGTCCCGGCGCTGACGCACCGGGGCTTTGTCACTGGCGGCCCTCCGGCTCACTACAGCGCGACGTGGGGGCGCGTTCGCCTCCGGGCCGGTCGCGGCTTCCGCCGCTCGGCACGACGCTAGCCCCCGGCCGGCCAGCTCTCATCATCTAGGGCCGTAGGGACGGCCGGGGGCGGGTTGCTTACACGCTTACATGCAAGCATGATCGCGCCCCTATTAATGCAGCGCCTCAATGCCTCGCCGGCGAATGACGTTCAACAAGGCCAGCGCCGGCCCCTTGGCCTGCGCCTCGCCGCGCTCAAGCTGCGACACATAGCCGGGCGTCACGTTGAGATAACGGCCGAAGGCGGCTTGGCTAAGGTGCGCCCGCTCGCGCACGGCCCGCACGTCCGCGCCCGTCATCGGCGCTTCGGTCGGCAGGGCCTTCTCTCCAAGATGCCGCGCCGTGATCTTCTCATAGGTCGCCTCGTCCATGATCCCGAGGCGGCGCTGCGCGCCGGCCATTTCCGCGATTTCGCGGGAAAGGCGGCTAGGCTTCGTCGTCGTCATGCTCGATCTCCTTCAAATCTCCGTCCTCAATGGCTTGCCCGACCAACTCGGCCGACGCGGCAAGCCAATTAGCGCCGATCGTGCGCAGGGCTTCCAGCTCGTCAGCGTCGATGTTGTCACGGTCGCTCTTGGCGAACGCATACAGAAACACCGCGCGACCAGCGGCCCGATAGGCGACGATCATCCGAAACCCGCCGGAGCGTCCCTGACCGGGCCGCGCCACGCGTTGCTTGATGAGGCCGCCACCAAGATCGGCGTCGATCGTGCCGCGCTCGGCCCGCTCTATCGCCTCGCCCAAGCTGGCGTCAGCAATCCGTTGCCTGCGAGCGAACCGCACAACGCCTCTGGTCAAGAAAATCCGCACGGAGCCTCCGCTATAACACTCTAAACTATAGTGCATATTGTTATAGTTTCAATCCCCATCCTCACGGACAACCGGATAATTGTGTTTGGCGAAAAGCAGGTTCAGCGCCTCGGCAACAAGCCGCTCCTTCGGAATCTTCTTGCCCTTCTCGTCCCTGCTGCGAAAGCTGATTTCGTCCAGCGTCTCCCAATAGACCGGCGGCAGGAAATGCGTTCTGCCGAGCTTGTTCGCACGCGAGGGCGCAACATAGCTCCCGGCCGGCTGCGCGGCTGGCACGCTACCTTTCGGCTCTGGCGGGGCCTCCGGAGCAGATGCGGACTGCTCTGCGGTCTTGATCGCCGTGGCGAGAAGCGAAGGCTTGCGGCTCATGCTTTCATCCTTTCATGCTTTCCTGTAATCATGCTTGCCTGCTCTGAAAGGAACGTGAACAGGCCGGCGACTTCCTGGGCCGCACGTCCCTGCGGTTCCAGCTCTTGCGGCGTCTGCCCCAAGGCCGGGGCGTCCTCATAGGTTTTCAGCCGCGACACATGGATGGGGGCGACCTTCACGTCAAAGCTCGCGGCAATCGCAGCGGCATCGTCAACCGCCCTGCCCCCAGCGTTCGGATGCACCAGATTGAGCACAACGAACGTTGGCGGACTGCCGGCGATATCCAGCAGCCGCTTTAGCGGCTCCAAAGTTTCGATCGAAAATATCTGCGCCTGCGACGGAACCAGCACTATATCGGCGTGCTTGGCCGCTTCGGTGGAGGCGCTGTCCATCTTGCCCGGCGTGTCGATGAACACCCAATCCATACCAAGGCCGCGATAGGCGTCCAACGAGCGCCGGATAGCGCCGGCCTGGATCGAGGCAACGTCCGGGCCGTCGCCCTCGCGTCGGTCGAACCAGTTGACGGCGTTTGTCTGTGGGTCGAGGTCGAGCAGGGCTGCTTTTTTCCCGGCCAGGTGAGCCGCGACCGCAAGCGCCGTCGCGATCGTGGTCTTGCCGGTCCCGCCCTTCTGCGTGCAGAACGCCACTGTAATCATGATTGCATCCTTTCATGAAATAAAGGCTACATGCTTTTTCCCCTACATGACAACATGCTTTCATGTAAGAACGGTTAACTACTCCACTCCCTCGGCGGCGGCCAGCGGCTCGTCGCACTCGCCACAAATCAAGCGGACATCAGGTTTCGCCCAAGCGTTCAACTCGCATGACGGGCAGGTGTAACGGGTCTTGCTGGCGGACTTCGCCTTGCGCGCCTTCCGGGCGTCGGCGTCGTCCCAAAGCTCGACATAGAGGGCGGTAAAGTCGGCCAGCGCCGACAACTCGGCAAAGACACGGGCATAGCGGCCGCCCTCGACAATGTAGTGGCTGCATGACTGCCCGGTTTCCTTGCCGCCAGGCTGTCCGGTATCCGAAGGCTGCAAGCCGATCTCGTGCATTTTCGCGGCCCATTCCTTGTTGTGGTAGCCGGCGCGCGACGGCTTGCCGAAATGGTGCTGCCAAAGGTGCGCCATCTCATGGGCGAGAGTGGAAAGGCTCTGCTCGTCGGTTCGGCTTTTGAAATGCGACGGATTCAGCGCGATCTCGTCGGTGATCTCCGCGCCGTCCTTCGATCCGAACCGGCCGCCCGCGAAATAGCCATAGGCTTTGTTCTTGCGCTGCAACGTCACGAGGCAGCCCGGCAGCTCGCCGCCGAACAGACGATCATTGAAAAAGGCGAATGCCCGATTCAGCGCGGCGTAGGTTTTTGCAGTCGGATTGGCGGGGGACATAGCGGCCTCTTTGTATCGTACGAAACAACAATCGCACATTTCAAGCCAATATGCAAACATGATTACATGATTACATGATTACATGTTCTTGCGCCGCCTTTGCCGCCTCTTTCTCTCGAAAGCCCATGCGACGTTGGCCGCAGGCGAGGCGGTTGGTGATTTTGCTCTGAGGGTGCCGGGCCGGACCGCCTATCACGCGGTCCGGAACCGCCGCAGGGCCGCATAAGCGGCCCGAACAGCGGCGTCCGCTTATGTTTTCCCTCTTAGATAAAGATCAGATGGGGATTCAGTCTGCTTGGCGGACTCACGTTTCTGCACAGCTTTTCCAAGAGCCGCGAGCGCCCGTCCTAGTGCGTTATCGCCAGCCTCGAACAGCGCTAGAGCATCAAGGGGCAGGGCCTTCCTGTAGGCGTCCATCTCGGCCGTGCGGGCGGCCTGGCTGGCAACATGATCGTCAGGTGGGGGAGGGGCCTTGCCGAACCGGCCGAGAAGCCGCAGCGCCTTTTCCGGCAGCGACAGCCGATAGGCGTTACTCGCCTGTTGCACCTGGGGGCCACGCCCCTCGTTGCCGGTCGGCTCGTAGCGCCGCAGCCAGTCGAGGAAGCCATGGGCGCGGAGCGCCTTCAGTGCCCGCACCACGGCGTCACGCGAGCGCCGCACCTTGCCCATGATGGTGTCGATTGACGGTTCCAGCCGGCCGGTGCGGAAATCGACCAGGTTGACGAAAAACTCCAAGACCTCGATCGCGACCGATCCGAGCGGGCCGGTGCGCTCGCCCTTCTGGCGCTCGGCCAGCTCGTAGCGCTTGGCCGCCAAAAGCACCTTCTGGACTTCCTGCCGGTTTGTCGGCCGCCATATGCGACCTTCGGAGCGACCCTTGAAATGGCTGCGCCGGCGAACTGGCGTCGGGCAGCGCTCGGCCGGGGGAGGGAAGACCAGCCCTAGCGCGGTCTGTCCCGATCCCCGCAAGGCGGTCCTACGCTCATGGGCCTGTGCCGAGAGTTGTCCGGCCTCGTCGTCAGAGAGCTGCCCGGCCCCGTGCCGGGTCCAGACTTCCCGCATGATTTCATCAAGCGCGTGTCCGCGCGCGCAGCCGATATCGGCCGCGATTTGCGTCCTCAACATTCTGTCCTTCGTCCTTCCATTCGGAGGACATGACGACTTGGACGGCGGACACAGATTCCCCGTTTCCACAAGAATCAATCTTGCGGATTGGCGTGCTCTAGCGTAGATAAGGGGAGAGTTAGTGGACCCCCGAGCTACGGTGTGTCTGACGGCCTATAAAACGCTCGACCGCTGCGAACGGTCGGGCGTTTTGCCGTTATGTCCCTTGCTGCGTCTCGATATAGACCCTCAATGCTTCTTCAATGATTGGCGTACGTCCCCGCACGCCCCTGGCTTCCTTGAGCTGGTCGATCGCTTTGACCATCTCGGCAGGAAGGTCTGTGTTCACCAAAACCCGGCCAGCAGCTCGCCGGCGCTCTCGATGCGCGCGAACGAGTTCCTTACTAGGTGCTTTGGCTACACGACTCATAGTTACATGTAATTCAGAAAATCTCTGATTCTGCAACGCCTTGAGTCAAAGCCATTGAAATAGCGGGGTTTTCGTCGTCGCAATTCATGGCGTCCGCAAACTTGCGTACCGGATTACCCGAATCGGCACACACATGCTTTCATGTATTCATGATTATATATAACCGCGAAGCGTGATGTTTCGTACGATATAAACCTGTGCTCATCAGCTCTCGGCCGATGCGCCATCTAATGCGCGGTAGAGGGTGGCACGATGCACGCCCAGGAGTCGGGCAACCTCGGCCGGCCTTTTGTCCTCATTGATGAGCTGGCGGGCGTGCGCGATCTGCTCGGCCGAAAGGGCAGGGGGGCGACCGAAGCGCACCCCCTTCGCCTTGGCTGCCGCACGGCCGGCGCTCGTGCGCTCATAGATCAAGCTACGCTCGAACTCGGCAACGCCGGCGAAGAATGTCAGCACCATGCGCCCGGCCGGCGTTGTCGTGTCGGCCCACGGCTCGGCCAGAGAGCGCAAGCCGGCCTCGGCCTGGCCGATCCGCTCGGCAATGTCGAGAAGATCGCGCGTCGATCGGGCGAGACGGTCGAGACGCGTCACCGTCACCACATTGCCGGGCTGTAAATGATCCAGCATCTTCGCCAGCTCGGGGCGGCCGCGCTGCGCGCCGGAAGCCTTTTCCTCGAACACGCGCTTACAGCCTGCCGCCTTCAGCGCCGCGCGCTGCTGGTCGAGGGTCTGGCCTTCGGTCGAGACGCGCGCATATCCGATAAGCAAGGGCAGAGGTTTCCTCGTGGGTGACATGCCCGGAATCTACCGCGTGCAAACCGTCGCGGAAATCCCTATTCTGCGACTGTCGCGGGTTTAGGGAATTTCGCGAAAGAAGCGACCAATCTCCGGAGGGGAGGATTTGACCAACAGACGTCCCATTCTGCATCTTATTTGCGGTCTTCCCGGATCGGGAAAGACGACGCTCAGCAAGCAGTTGGAACATGCCTGCAATGCCGTGCGATTTTCGCCTGATGAATGGTTGCACCGTCTCGGCATCGACTTCTACGACGAAACAGGCAGAGCCAAGGTCGAAGGTTTGCAGTGGGAGCTTGCACAGCAATTGCTCCAACACGGCAATGACGTTGTTCTTGAGAACGGTTTTTGGTCGAAGGAAGAGCGGGACAACTATCGAGCGGTCGCCAGCGCGATCGGAGCGACGACTAAGGTTCACTTTCTCGACGTTCCAATGACCGAGCTGAAATCGCGGATTGTCAGGCGTAATCAGGCGCGGGATGCTGCTACCCCGGAAGTCGATCCCTCTAGCCTAGACGAGTGGGCCACGATGTTTGAGCCACCAACCGACGATGAACTCGGCCGGTGAGAAGGGCATGTAGCCCCTATATGTCGCGAAATTCCTGAAGTCTGCACCATGTTCGCAGCAGCCCGGATTCCGGGCCGCGAAGTGTTGCAAATGTCTGTCGCAAAACTTTGACTTTCGCACGCGACTTTTGCGACAGGATTTTCCCTGAAAATTCAGCGCCGGCGATTTTGTCGCGAAACTTAGGAATTCTGCGACAAGCTAAGGTCGGAGAACTGCCGCATGGATCATACTCTTTCGAGCAGGGCGCAGGTTAGTAGTTCCTCGCTGGCGGAGACAGGCTCTCAATTATCCTACAATCTGCAACTAAGCCGCATCCACACTGGTCGATCATCCTGTCAAGTTCCGACTTGAGCGCAGTTAGGTCTTCGATTTTTCGCTCGACTTCCTTCCGATGCTCCCTTGCAATCGCATCGACCGCCGCACAGGACTGCGAACGGTCGTCGGCCAGCTTGAGAAATTCCCTGATCCGATCGAGCGAGAAACCAAGCTCGCGCGCACGCCTGATGAAGCTGAGGCGGCTGAGGTGGCCCGGCTCATATGCACGGTAGTTGCCATCGGTGCGCGAGGGTGCGGGCAGGAGACCGTTCTTCTCGTAAAACCGGATCGTCTCGACCTTGGTCCCCGTTTGTCTAGCCAATTGGCCGATCATCAGAATTCTGTCGTTCATCTCTTGACCCTATAGT
>MDSW01078976.1_pt1 | contig 13691 bp, 11 predicted proteins | sample 811171 | NCBI WGS metagenome assembly MDSW01 (sample SAMN05326641, study PRJNA326480) | marine metagenome | isolation source: seawater | place: Atlantic Ocean: North West | collected 2012 | reverse complement strand
TCTGACTCTGGTTCTGGCTCTGGCTCTGGTTCTGGTTCTGGCTCTGGCTCTGGTTCTGGTTCTGGCTCTGGTTCTGGCTCTGACTCTAGCTCTGGCTCTGGTTCTGGTTCTGGTTCTGGTTCTGGCTCTGGCTCTGACTCTGACTCTGGTTCTGGTTCTGACTCTGGTTCTTTTATTAATTCTTCTGTCTGATCTTCAACTTGCTCATCTTTATCCAGGTCTTCATCTTTCTTTTTTTTGAAAATAGAAAATAGTTTTTTAAAGAAGCTCATATTATAAATTAATAAATTATACTATAAAGATATGATAATTCAATATTAATAGATAAAAAAATAAAATAGGGAAATTTAAAGTAGATATTATTTACTCAGAAACTCATTAACCTTTTCCTGGGGAAGAATAGATTCAACAAAGGAATAAGCACCAGACTTAGGGGATTTAACCATTTTAATAGCTTTAGTAAGTCTTTTTGATTTTGATTGTAATGATGCAACAGCTTTTTTTGCCATGATTAAAAATTTACTTTATTTCTTTGTGAACAGTCATTTTCTTAAGGATAGGATTAAATTTTTTCAATTCAATTCTATCTGGTGTATTTTTTTTATTCTTAGTAGTGATATACCTGGATGTACCGGGTTTACCGCTATTTTTGTGTTCTGTACACTCTAAAATTACCTGAACTCTATTTCCTTTCTTTGCCATTTAAAATTATTTTAAAAAACCCTTAATCTTAGCATCTTTTAAAGCAGCTTTAATACCAATTTTATTAATAGTTTTTAGAGCTGATGTAGTTATTTTAAGTGTAATCCACTTATCATCTTCAGGGATGTAAAAACGCTTTTTAATAAGATTTGTATTAAACTTACGCTTAGTCCTGTTCAACGAGTGGGAAACATTATTCCCAACCATTCTCTTTTTTCCGGTAAGTTCACAAACTCGTGCCATAGTAAAGTTTTCTCAGTAAAATATATAATTTCAGCCGCGAATTTACAATTTTTTTATTATTCGCAAGATAAATTTTATAATTTTTATAAAATATTATTTAGCATTGATATTACTTGATCTACAGTTGAAATAATATTCTCATTTCTTTCACCGTTAAAATTACACTCCTTTTCAATAAATTTATCTTTAAAACTTATGGAGATAAAAATTCTACCAGTGATATCATTTGGGTTTACTGAAACAGGTCCGGCATATCCCGTTGTTGAAATAGAAATATCTGAATCAAATAACTCTTTAACTTTTAAAGACATTTCATTTGCAATCTCTTGACTAACCACCCCATACAAGTTAATTTTTTTTGGATCAATTTTCAAAATGTCAATTTTTGAATTTGTTGAATAAGTAACTACACCTCCCAAAAAAAAGTCTGAAGCTCCTGCTTGAGAAACGAAAGCAGCAGATAATTGTCCTCCTGTACAGCTTTCTGCAACAGAAATTGAAATTTTGGATTCTTTTATTTTTTTTATTAAAAGCTGTTTAATATTCAAATTATTTAATTTTTAAATAAAAGATTTTATCACCTTCAATGAAACCTTCAAGTTTATCTCCAATTGATACCTTACCAACTCCAGCTGGGGTTCCTGTAAAAATTACATCACCAATTTTTAGGGTAAAATATGTAGAAATGTATGAAATTAATTCAACAATTTTCCAAAGCATAAGTTTTGAATTTGAATTTTGTACCGTTTTCCCGTTTTTATTAAGATTAAAGTTAATATTATTAATGTTATCAAATTTATATTTATCGGTCCATTCACTGATAAAACATGATCCGTCAAAGGCTTTTGATTTTTCCCATGGGAGACCCTTCCTTTTTAAATCAGTCTGTAAATCTCTAGCTGTAAAATCAATTCCGAGGCCAATAAAATCATAATATTTGTTACTAAATTTTTTCTGAATATTTTTACCAATTCTTGAAATTTTTACAATAATCTCAAGCTCATAATGAATATCTTGTGAAAAGTCTGGAATGAAAAAAGGTTTATTTTTTAAAATAATCGCTGAATCAGGTTTAAGAAATAAAACAGGGTTTTTCGGCTTAGAATTATCAAGCTCCTTTATGTGATCAGTATAATTCCTACCAACACAGATTATTTTCATTATTATTAAATTTCTCTGTTAGAATTCCAATTCTCAATATATTCCTTTACAGCCTTTATGAACTTGCTTCCCAGTGCACCATTTACGACTCGGTGATCATAAGAATGAGATATTATCATTTTTTTTCTTATACCGATATAATCTCCTTCTTCAGTTTCAATAACACTTGGCATTTTTCGAATTGCTCCAAAAGCTAAAATACCAACTTGTGGCTGATTAATTATTGGGGTTCCCATAATACTTCCAAAAACACCAACATTAGTTATCGTATATGTTCCGCCGGCTATATCATCAGGTTTTAGACCATTATTTCGTGCCCTTGATGCCAAATCATTGACTGTTTTGGCCATACCCACCAAATTTAACTGATCTGCATTTTTTATTACAGGAACAATTAAATTACCATCAGATAAGGCGGTAGCCATTCCAATATTAATTTTCTTCTTTATTATGATTTTATCGTTATTAACCGAAATATTCATCATTGGATACTGTCTAAGTGCTACTGCGACAGCCTCAATAAAAATTGGGGTAAAAGTAAACTTTTGCCCCTCCCTACTTTCAAAGCCAGATTTAACCCTACTTCTCCAATTATCAATATTTGTTACATCTACCTCAATGAAAGATTGAACATGTGCCGATGTCTTTACTGATTCAGTCATATGATTGGAAATGAGTTTACCCATTTTTGTCATTTCAATAACTTCATCACTAAAGTCAGAAATCTCTAACTTTTCATATGAGGGGATGTTAATTTTAGAATCTAACGATTTTTGAACTACAACATTTCTGTTAGAAAGAAAAGTTAATATATCAGATTTTGTAATTCTATTATTTTTTCCAGATCCTTTAATATTTGAAAGTTCGTCTGTAGATATATTTTCTTTTTTGACTATGTTTTTGACAAGCGGAGATAAAAAACCTGTTTCTAAATTTATTTTAGTTTCTTTTTCAGAAATAATTTCAGTTACTGAATCCTCAATTTCAGTTACTATTTCTAATGAAGAATTTTGAGTTTCATCTAAATTTTCATTTTGATTATTAGTACTATTGTCCTCTACGATTGAATCTTCTGTTTCATCAGTCTCAATAATAGCTATAATTTGCCCTACCTCAACAACGTCATCAACATCAAAACACCTCTCTATTAAAATACCTTTCTTTTCGGATGGAACTTCTGAATCAACTTTGTCTGTAGCAATTTCAACAACAGCCTCATCAAATTGAATTTCATCACCGACTTCTTTTAACCAGTTAGTAATAGTAGCCTCAGCTACACTTTCACCCATTTTTGGTAATTTTAATTCAAATCTAGACATCAAAAATAAATATTGATAATAACTTCAAAATTAGTGAAAATAGTCCAATTCATAATTTATAAAATTGTAAAATCATAAAAAAACTACTTTACCTTTTTGATTCATTCCTGAAGACTCGACTGAGTACTTATAATCGCAGGATAAAAAACAAAAATTAATATTATCTGATGATTTTTTTGAATTTAATATTTCTATAACCTGTTTAAAATTTAAATAATTTAGGTCCAATATTATTCTGCAATCATTTTCAGAAAGATGAATTTCTTTGGACAAAATAATATTCTGGTATTTATCAAAAAGACAATTTTTAAGCGAATCACTTATTAAATAAGTTTTTTTAAAATTATTATTTTTAAATTTTGGTAAATAAAATAAACTCTTCAAAACTATTATAAATTTTAAAAAAACTTTCACGAAGAATAAATTTAATGTAGATGGTGAAAAAATATTTTTATAATATATATGCATCGAACCATAGAAATTACGCAAATATCGAATATCATTTTTTGTACTTTCGCCTTTAAAATGGATTAGAGTAGTTCTACCATCGTAATAGTTATTATATCCGTAAGACAAAGATTTATGTGATAACTCGATATCTTCACCATACATGAAATAATCTTCGTTAAAACAATTGATTTCGTTAAAAACTTTACTCTTAATTAACATATTTGCACCACACAAAATATCAACATATCCTAAACCAAATTCATCTATTTCTGAATAATAATTATTTTTGATTCCAAATATTTTTTTTAAAACAATACTTTTTGTAGGAGAATTTCTTTTACTTTCTTTTAAAAATTGCCCATTTGCATCAATCATTCTAAAACCTAAAATACCCATATTTTTACAATCATGATTATTGTTTAAAAAATTTTCAAACAAATTTTCAGGAACCAGAGTGTCAGGATTCAAAAAGAATAAAAACTCACCGTTTGCTGATTTAGCAGCAATGTTATTAGCCTTAGAAAAACCTAAATTTTCATTGCCATCAATAAACAAGATTTCATGATTCTTAGATTTTATATAATCCATTGTGCCATCGCTAGAATTATTATCGTAAACAATTATTTCCCCACTGATATTTTTTAAAGCTATAGATACACTATGCAAACATAAATCAAGATATACTTTACAGTTGTAACTTATTATAATTACTGATAATTTCAATTTTAATTTTTTAAAGAGTTTTCAAAGGGAATTCTGTCTGTAATACTCCTTCCTAATGTAACTTCATCAGTGTATTCTAAATCATCACCAACAGAAATTCCTCTTGCAATGGTGGATGTCAAAATGTTATATTGAGATATTTTTCTGAAAATATAAAAATTTGTTGTATCTCCTTCCATTGTAGTGCTTAACGCAAAAATAACTTCTCTTATTTGATTATTTATGACTTTTTTTACAAGTGAGTCAATATTTAAATCATCAGGGCCTACTCCATCTAATGGTGAGATTTTCCCGTTCAGAACGTGATATACTCCGTTAAACGATCCTGTTTTCTCAATAGCCATAACATCTCTAATATCTTCAACTACACAAATTAAAGAACTATCTCTTCTTGGATTTGAACATATTTCGCAAATGTCATTATCTGAAATATTATGACAATTTTTACAAAAGTTAACTTTTAATCTCATTTCAGAAATAGCTTTTGATAAATTTATCGATTGAGTTTCAGATTGTTTTAACAAGTGTAGCACTAATCTTAGAGCAGTTTTTTTACCAATTCCTGGTAAATTTGATATTTCATTTACTGCATTCTCAATAAGTTTAGAAGAAAATTCCATTAAGCAAACTTACAAATTTACTGTACTACAGTTCAATTGAACAAATTCTTTTTTTAAAAAACTATTAAAATTATACCTAACTTAGGATCATTAAATATAGAGATGAATTCTGCAACGATAATTTCAATCATTGTTTCCTATTTTTTACTCCTTTATGTGATATCATATTTCACCGGAAAAGACGATAGTAATGCAGTTTTTTTTAAGGCAGGTAAAAGTTCAAAATGGTACATTGTTGCTTTTGGAATGGTTGGCGCATCGCTTTCTGGAGTGACATTCATTTCAGTGCCTGGCTGGATTGAGAGTTCCCAATTCAGTTATCTCCAAGTTGTTTTGGGTTATTTTGTTGGATATTTAGTGGTTTGTTATGTTTTATTACCAGTATACTATCGATTAAATGTAACTTCTATTTATGAGTTTTTAGATATTCGTTTTGGGAAACCAGCTCATCTAACTGGAGCATTTTATTTCTTTATTTCCAGGGTATTAGGAGCATCATTTAGGCTATTTTTAGTGGCAATAATACTTCAAAAGTTTGTTTTTGATAATTGGAATATTCCATTTCCGTTAACAGTGGGATTATCAATTGCTTTAATATGGGTATATACATATAAGGGAGGAATTAAAACTATTGTATGGACAGATACCCTGCAAACACTATTTATGATAATAGCAGTTTTGATTTCAATAATTTCAATTCTAAAAAGCATTGATTTGAGCTTAACCGAATACTTATTTTCAGATGAATTTAAAAAATATAATAAGGTTTTTTTTCTTGAAGATATTAACCAAAGAAATCACTTTTTAAAATCTTTTATAGGAGGAATTTTTGTTACTATTTGCATGACAGGTTTAGATCAAGATATGATGCAAAAAAATCTTACTTGCAAAACAATTAAAGATGCCCAAAAAAACATGTTAAGTTTCAGTTTTGTTCTTGTAATAGTAACAATGTTATTTATGTTTTTAGGAAGTTTGTTATTTGCATTTAAAAATCAAAATGCAATTTTAATTCCTGAAATGGATGGAAAAATAAGAACCGATTTATTATTTCCTGAAATTGCACTCAACAGTGAATTGGGAATTGTTTTAGGCGTCAGTTTCTTATTAGGTTTAATTGCTGCTGCTTACAGTAGTGCTGATAGTGCATTAACTTCCCTAACTACATCATTTTGTATTGATTTCCTTGCAGTTAAAAAAGATGAAAATATAAATAAGAAAACAAGAAAAATTGTTCACATTCTAATGAGCGTTTTACTGGTGATTATAATTATTATTTATAAATATATTCTTTCAAGTAATGTAATAGACAGCCTATTAACAGTGGCATCCTATACTTACGGGCCACTTCTAGGGCTTTTTACATTTGGTCTTTATACCAAAAGAAAATTGATAGGTAATTATATATATGTAGTTGTAATTCTTGCACCAATATTTACTTACTTAATCAACATAAGCCCTACCTTATTTGCTTATCTAAGCGATCAAGTTATATTAGATTGTAAATTTAAAACCTGGAATTGTGCAAATAGCTATGCAATTAAAAATCTTTATATTTTTGGATATGAATTATTACCGATTAATGGTTTAATTACAATAATTGGTCTTTATATTTGTTCTGTAAAATCTGATAAATGAAAAAAATAGATTTAGCTTTATTTATACTTTTTTTAATGTTATTTATTTCATGTAATGATGACAATCATGAAGAAGTACAGGTTACTCTAACAGAAAATATTGAGGTTTACGAAGCTGATTATATAAGTGATGATTATATTTTTGTTGTAGAAAATTCTTCCACCAATTCGTATTTAATCAATAAACAAGGAGATAAAATATATGATTGGATCTTTGACACAACATCAGGAAATGATCTTGAAATATTAAACAATGGAAATATTTTAGGTCTTTTTAAAGCTGCTAATCCAAGTATTGATTTTGGGGGGTTTGGGGGTACAGCAAAAATTATTGACCAAACAAATAATACGACTTGGGAATACACTGTAAGTGACAACAATTTTATAGCACATCATGATATTGAAATGCTCCCTAATGGAAATGTATTAATGATGATTTGGGAAAGGATTAATAATGAAACTGCAGTAAATAATGGAGTTGATTTTGAGACAGATATTTTCACCGAAAAAATAATTGAAGTAAATCCATCGTCAAATGAAATTGTATGGGAATGGAGAAGTTGGGATCATATTATTCAAGATAAATTTGAAAGTTTAAGTAATTATGGAGATGTAAATTTAAATCCAGGAAAAATCAATATTAATTATACAATTGATAATCCTCCTGGTGGAAGTTTTTTTATAAACGGAGATATAATGCATGCAAATGGTATAGACTATGATTCTGAAAATGATGTTATATTTCTAAGTGTAAACTATTATGACGAAATATGGGTAATTGATCACAGTACCTCATTAACTGAATCACAAGGGGCAAGCGGAGGAAATTACAATAAAGGTGGAGACCTTATCTATCGATTTGGAAACCCAAATACATATAACAGTTTAGGAAATAAGATCTTTGATAAGAATCATTTTCCTAATCTTTTGGAAGATAATGTTGAAGGAGATGGAAATGTGTTAGTTTATGTTAACGGAAATTCCACTGAACAATCTATTGTTTATGAATTAGAAATGCCTGCTAACTTTAACCTTCTTTCAAATAATAACAACGAACCTAATATAATATGGAGTTACTTAAATGCGGACTTATTTTCAGGCAAATTATGCGGAGCAATAAGACTATCTAACGGAAACACATTAATCACAGAATCTGATTACGGGTTATGGGAGGTTACTCCTCAAGGTAATATAGTTTGGAAATATAGAAAAGATGAAGATGCCAATTTCATATGGAGATCATATCACTATTCTCCAACTGGAGAAGTAAGTCAAAGTTTAGGCTTATTAGAAGATTAAAATTTGATTTATGTCAAATTGTCATAAATTATGATTTGGCACTTTTATTGAAATATTCAAGAAAAATTTAAACAAATAGTAAAATGAAAAAGGGAAATATTAATGTTTCAGTTGAAAATATCTTTCCACTAATAAAAAAGTTTTTATATAGTGATCACGAAATATTTTTAAGAGAATTAATTAGTAATGCTACTGATGCAACATTAAAACTAAAGCACATAGCAAGCATTGGAAAAGAAAAAATTAAAGTTGGAGAGCCAATTATCGAGGTTAAAATTGATAAAAAGGGAAAGAAGCTTCATATAATTGATCAAGGAATTGGAATGACCTCTGATGAAATTGAAAAATATATAAATGAAGTAGCTTTCTCAGGTGCTGAAGAATTTTTAGAAAAATATAAAGACACCGCAAAAGATTCAGGAATTATTGGACATTTTGGTTTAGGTTTCTATTCTGCATTTATGGTTGCAAAAAAAGTTGAAATTATTTCAAAATCATACAAGAATAAACCTGCAGCTCATTGGACATGTGACGGATCTCCAAATTACACAATGGAAAAAGGATCTAAAAAAGATAGAGGAACAGAAATTATTCTTCATCTTGACAAAGATTCTAAAGAGTTTTTAGAGGAAAGTAAAATTTCTGAATTATTGATTAAGTATAACAAGTTTATGCCAATTTCTATAAAATTTGGAACTAAAGAAGAAAACTTACCTCTGGAAAAAGATGCTAAAGAAGGTGAAAAACCAAAGACTAAAACTGTAGATAATATTATCAACAACCCAAGTCCTGCCTGGACAAAACAACCTAAAGATTTAAAGGATGAAGATTATAAATCATTCTACAGGGAATTATATCCAATGCAATTTGAAGAGCCTTTGTTTAATATTCATTTAAATGTTGATTACCCTTTTAATTTAACCGGTATTTTATATTTTCCAAAGTTGACTAATGATGTAAATATTCAAAAAGATAAAATTCAATTATATCAAAATCAAGTTTTTGTAACAGATAATGTTGAAGGAATAGTCCCTGAATTTTTAACCTTATTGAGAGGAGTAATAGACTCTCCAGACATCCCCTTAAATGTGTCAAGGTCTTATCTTCAGGCTGATGGTGCAGTAAAAAAGATTTCTGCTTATATCACAAGAAAAGTAGCTGATAAATTATCTAGCCTATTTAAAAATGATAGAGAAGGGTTTGAAAAAAAATGGAATGATATCAAATTGGTTATTGAGTATGGAATGTTAAGTGAAGATAAGTTCTTTGAAAAATCTGAAAAATTTGCTCTTTACCCCTCTGTTGACGATAAATTTTATACTTATGAAGAATTATATAATAAAATTAAAGCTAAGCAAACTGACAAGGATGATAAGCTTGTCATATTATATGCCTCTGATAAGCAATCTCAACATAGTTATATTGAAAATGCGAAAAAAAAGGGTTATGAAGTATTGTTATTAGACTCCCCAATTGTAAGTCACTTAATTCAAAAACTGGAAGGTTCAAAGGAAAAAATTCAATTTGCAAGAGTTGATTCAGACCACGTTGATAATCTGATTATTAAAGATGGAAATAAAGTATCCAAATTAGATGATGAACAGAAGAAAAATCTTGAAGAACTTGTTAAGAATATAGTTAAAGATGAAAAATTTGTAATAAAATTAGAATCAATGGATTCAAATGAAAATCCATTTATGATCACAAATCCTGAGTTTATGAGAAGAATGAAGGAGATGCAACAAACCGGAGGTGGTGGAATGTTTGGAGCTGGAAATATGCCTGAAATGTTCAACCTTGTTATAAATACCAATTCTGATTTAATTTCAGAAATAGTAAAAACAAAAACCAAGAAAAAACAAGAAAGGATAATTAATCAAAGCTTAGATTTAGCCAAATTATCTCACGGATTATTAAGTGGAGAAGATCTGACTAAGTTCATTAAAAGAAGTTTTGAAATAATCAAATAAACTCTAAAAATGTCTCATATAATATTGAGGCATTTTTTTCATATCTTTGGCATCAAAATTTGGCTTTATTTTTGTTTAATTTTAATTTAAAATAAAGCATTACATTTCTTTTTTTGTTGTAAAATATGATTAATGGAGTATAAAAATATCTTCAAGCTTACTTGTTTTATTGTTCTTTTACTTTCGTTTAGTAATTTAAACGCTCAGTATAGTAAAAGTCATTATATTCCGCCAATAACTACAACTGGGAACGGTGCTGCTAGTCCCTTAGACCAATATCTATATATTTCTACACCAAGTGAAACCCCAGTAGATGTAGTTATTAAACCCATGGGGGGAACAGAAATTTTAGGAACTGCATCAAATTCAAACCCTTGGGAATATTACATTGGTACTGGCACAAATACTAATCTAATTATCACAACTGGTAGCTTAAATGGAAATGTATATAGTGACAAAGGATTTATTGTTGAGTCTGAAGCCCTAATATATGTTTCTGCCAGATTATTTGCAGGTAGTTATTATCAAGCTGGTGGTGTTGTAAGTAAGGGAACTGCTGCCCTTGGAACTGAGTTTAGAGCTGGTAGTTTTGAAAATTCAGGAAATTTAACCGGTGGAACCCCATCCAATTATTTAAATTTTGTTTCTGTGCTTGCTACCCAGGATAATACTACTGTTGATTTCAAAGAGTTTGGAAATGGAGTTACAATAATAAATAATATTCCTACTGAAAATATTATTCTTAATTCAGGTGAATCTTACACTGTAGCAATTACTCCTTATCCTAGTACAACTAATTCTGCAAATGCTACTGGTTTAATTGGTACTTTAATAGAATCTGACAAACCTATTGCCGTAAATTCTGGATCTTTTAACGGTAGTAATTCCAATTACAACGAAGGTGGTGGACAAGATTTAGGAATTGATCAAGTTGCCCCTTCTAATATTATAGGTGATGAGTATATATTTGTAAGAGGATTGGGACCTGATGAAGTTGAAAGGCCTCTTATTGTTGCTCATGAAAATGATACTGAAATATATGTGAATGGTAACCTTCAAACCATCATTAACGCAGGTGAATATTATTCTATTCCGTCAACCTTTTACGGAATAAGTTATTCAAACACTATATACACCGCATTCGGAAATGTAAATGATGATGGATATCCTGAAACTGTGAATGGAGTATCATTAAACCCCTCATTAAACAATGATGATCAGCCACCAACAAATCAGTCTAGTAATATGTATGTTAACACTAGTAAACCTGTTTTTGCATATCAAGTAATTGGAGGTATTAGAGCTGGTTCTCAGGGTGCATTCGGAATCACAAATGGAGTTGCTAATGTTGGTCTTTTTTACGTACCACCTATTAACTGCAAAACCCCTAAAAGCGTGAATAATATTCCTGGTGTTAGTCAAATAGGTGATGAGATTTTTGGAGGTATTATTACTATTGTTACAGAAACGGGTGCTGAAGTGCAAATAAACGGTAACCCGATAAATACTTATGGTGCAATCCCTGAAATAGTCACAGCAAACCCTTTGTATGAAACATATACAGTTGAAGGACTAATTGGAGATATAAGTATAGAATCAACAGCTCAAGTTTACGTTGCAACTTTTGGCGCATATGAGTATGCTACATTTGGTGGTTATTACTCAGGATTTGAATTTAGGCCAGAAATTATTTTGGAAACTTTAAATAATCAAGATAATTTGTGTATTCCTAACCTAACATTAAGTTTAAGTAGTATTTCCACATATGACGAATATCAATGGTTCTATAATAATGAAGTTATAATCGGAGCTAATTCAAATAGTTATACCCCAAATGAGCCTGGTTACTACCAAATTTCGGGTTTAATAAACGGTTGTGAAGGAACTCTACTTTCAAACAATATCCCAGTAAGTGCATGTCCTGATGATTATGATAATGATGGGGTAAATGACAATATTGATATTGATAATGACAATGATGGTCTTTTAGATTGTTATGAGTCTTTGGGTGATAAAATAATTGACTTATCAGGTGAATTGGGTGGTAATATTGATGAAATTTATGATTATACATTTGGTTTAGAAACCTCTGATATTGTAAACGGAAATTGGATTGGAGATGATTTAGGAAACTGGCAAACGTTTTCACCTTTACCATATGTTAATGATGAAAATATTGATCAAGATGGATTTGTGTCTTCCTCAATAACATTTGATAATGAAATTAGCCTAGCAATAACTTACAGTTCATTTTTTGACAGTGCAACAGGTAATCCAATTTCAACCAACACTATTGACAATGAGGAATGGTTTAGCTTGAGAGTTCCATTTGATAAAACAATTACATTATTAGACCCCGATGATGAAATTCTTATTGACACTAATTTTGACGGAATTTTTGAAAGTGGAATTACCAATTTTTCAAATTTTGAAATAAGATTCAGAGTTAACGGAGAAAGTCTTAATAGTGAGGACTCAAATTTTAAATTTTATAGTCACTTAACAGAATTTTTTGAATTAAGTCATTACAATTCATCTGATTCTGTTAACTCAGCAATTTTTAATGTTACAGCAACATGTGTTCCGGTAGACTCTGACGGTGATGGTATTGTTGATGCTAGAGACTATGACAGTGATAATGATGGTATTACAGATTTGGTTGAAGCTAGTGGAGAAAATTACAACCCAATTTTGAATATTGACACTAACGGAGACGGCTATGATGATATCTTTGGCGACAATTTTACCCCACTTGATTTTGACGGAGATAATGTTTTAGATTATCTAGATTTAGACTCAGACAATGATGGAATTTACGATTTACATGAATCCGGTGCATTAGAATTTGTAAATGATAATAATCTTGATGGAATTATTGATAATATTATAGTCGGGGATAACGGCCTAAGTAATTCTATTGAAAACACTAATGACTCTGGAATTTTAAATTATATCATACTTAACTCAAATGATGACAATTTCTTTAACTATATCAATTTAGACTCTGACTCAGATGAATGTTTAGATGTTATTGAAGCTGGTTACACTGATGAAAATAATGATGGAATTCTAGGTAATGACCCAGTCATAACAGACGAAGTTATTGGAACGGTGACTAGCGGTATTGATGGATACACAATACCCATTAATGAAGATGTTACAATTAATGCTCCAATTTCTATTGATACTCAACCTGAACAAGAAATTATTGTATGTGAAGATGGTTTATTACAAATTACAATTGAATCAACAACAATTGACACATATCAATGGGAGTCATCACCCAACGGAGTTGATTGGAGCATATTAATAAATAATGAATATTATTCTGGTGTTAACTCTAACGAACTAACGATTAGTAATACACCTTTTAGCCTAAATAATTTTAAATATAGAGCCCTAGTGGATAGAGTTGGTTATGGTTGTATTGTTTATTCTAATGAATCTAATATATCTATAAACCAACTTCCCGAAGTTATTATTCCTACTCCTTTAGAAGAGTGTGATGATGATTATGATGGTATTGTTTCATATTTTGATTTATCTCAAAAAACTGATGAAGTCTTA
>MDSW01062316.1_pt1 | contig 13691 bp, 10 predicted proteins | sample 811171 | NCBI WGS metagenome assembly MDSW01 (sample SAMN05326641, study PRJNA326480) | marine metagenome | isolation source: seawater | place: Atlantic Ocean: North West | collected 2012 | reverse complement strand
CCAGTATGGCGGTCAAGTTGAATACCAATTCGTTCATTCATGATACGACTGCTAGCAAGAACTCTACCACAAGAGTAACAGATGGTATCACCATCCATCGTCGGAGAATCGCAGTAAGGGCAGGAGCCCATAGGGAATTGGTTAGCCATTCATCGTTTAATGGTTGTGTGAGATGACCGACCAATCCTTTGATAGGGAAGGTCCGAACGGAAATTTCATTCCTGTTCATCGGATTCTACATGATCGACATAGATAATCGTGCTAGGTGGGGCGTTTTTGTTCGAATTCTGATTTGCATTTTTCGCTTCGCGGACTTTATCGGCCTGCATTCTACGCCATCTTCGCTTTCCTTCTTTAGGAACCGAATCCCAAACCCACTTCTCTGCATTATCTTTGACAAGAAGAACTGGTGGTATAATGAAGACCCATGCGAGTGGGTTAAACCAAGCAAAATAGAACATTGTCAGAGAAAGAATCCTCCAAAAAGTAGTTCTAAAAATAGCCCCCCAACGCTTTCCTTTCAGCATAAGTGTTCCATGGAATGTCGTAATTAATCCTTCAACCCGAGGTGCAAAGAATGCTAATGATACGATGGTTATGTAATCCCACGCTTGATCCATATCCGTTTCCAGTTTTCTCTGAATGAGTACTATCGCTAACATTCCGCCTACTGCTAAACCTAGTGCCCATCCACTCGTCGCTTGAGAGCCACCCTTTCTGACCCGCTGTCTTCGCAATAACAAATGCATTCCAATCGTTCCTAGTAGAGGGACGAGAATAAACTGAACAATATTGAGTTCCCCATTTCCTGAATCCAATACTGCTGCTTCGTAATAAGGGATGAACAATGAATTGTCTGCATATGATGCATACGCACCACCGAGTAAAATACCCCAAAAGACTTGATTCCATGCAGTAGGTAGGTCGTAAAATCCAGAATATTTGGTCATCACGCCACGCCAACCTAGCGTCATTCCAACAAGGCCGCATACTGCGGCAATTTGAAACACGAGGAATTGATTGACCACGACCTTCCCTAATGCCTCGCATACATGAATGCATAGGAAAAATCGTAGGGAATGAGTTCAAACACCTCCTATGTTTGAGAGGGTCATGGCGAGATTACTCCTATTCGGCGGGAAAGGTGGCGTTGGTAAGACAACAACGTCCGCATCAACCGCAGTATGGCTTGCAGATTCTGGACTGCGCGTCTTACTCGTTTCAAGCGATCCTGCACATTCAACATCGGATTCACTCGGTGTTGAATTATCTTCTGAACCAACACCTGTTGATGGAGTCCCTGGTTTATTTGGTCTTGAATTGAATCCAGAAGCTAAATTGTCTAACTTTATGCCAAAACTCGGAGAAAGTTTGTCTGGTATGTCATCATCTCCATTCTCTGCATTGGGGGGATTAGGTGGAATGTTCGACTCTGATGCAAAAGAGGAAATGGCTTCGATAAAGGATGAAGTTGAAACAAGTGAACTTATTCTTCCTGGTTTAGATGAAGCCATCGCCTTTGATGAACTTCTCAAGCATGTAGAAAATCCACTCTGGGATGTTATTGTCTTCGATACAGCTCCTACAGGTCATACACTTCGATTCCTATCTCTTCCTGAATTGATTGAAGCGTGGTCTGGACGCTTGCTGCGAATGATGCGAGTCTCTGGTGGAATACGTTCAATGCTGTTTGGAAGGAAACAGAGTCAAGCAATGAAAGACGAATTGGAACGATTCAGACGTCGAGTCCTTCATGTTCGTCGAGTCTTAAGCGATGAATCGACCACCTCATTCACCTTGGTTACCATTCCTGAACGTATGGGCGTCAATGAAACGCTTAGAGCCAATACCTCGTTGAAGGAATATGAATTGCCTGTTACTGGTTGTTTGGTGAATCGTGTAACTCCAGAACTTGATCATCCTTTCTTAATTCAAAGAAGAAAAGAAGAACAAGGACATATCAAGGAATTGAATGAACAGTTGGAAATTCCAGTAACGACAATGGATTTATTCGATGGTGAAGTACAGGGCCTTGAACGTCTAAGATCATACGGACAATTGCTTTACGGTGATGTAAACGAATTAGGAATTGAACTTGGACCATATGAGATTGGAAGCCGCCTCAATCATACTGTTCATCGAGGTATGTATGTCGAATCAGATTCAGATACAGAACGTATTTTCTTGCATTTCCCCGGATTAGACCGAGATGACTTGTCTTTGCGTAGTGAAGAAGGAATCCTCTATGTTGGTGTCAATGGTCGAGAACATGAAATTCCGACACAATCCCCAACAAAATCAAGCAATGTCAAGGCCAAACTTGAGAATGATGTACTTCTACTTGAAGTACCCATATGGGAATGAGCATCCGTTGATTTGAAAATATATTGATTGGTGGAGTAAATATGGCGCTCGAAGGTTTATCCAGAGGCATTTTCCGTTCTCTGGGTTTTCTAAAGAGTAAACGACGTCTTGATGAGAACGAACTCAAAGAGATGACTAAGAGCCTTCGAAGGGCTTTACAAGAAGCAGATTTCAACGTTCGACAAACCAAGGAGATTGTTGATCGTCTCGAAGAGCGAATGCGTGAAGAAGAACCCCGTCCTGGTGTCAATTTACAGACACATGCAATGAATATTCTCTACATGGAATTAGTCCGTCTTCTCGGTGCTAATCACGAATTTCAGCCACGTGGAGCAACACTTCTCTTAGTTGGTCTTTATGGTCAAGGTAAAACTACCACAACTGCAAAACTTGCTGAGTGGTATCGTAAAAAGCATGGTTTGAGAGTTGCTGTAATTGAGGCTGACGTACACAGACCCGGAGCTTATGCACAACTGTCTCAATTGCTTGAGGATTCATCAGTTGTTGTTTACGGAGAACCAGATGAAAAAGATGCAACAAAAATTGTTCGTAATGGACTGGCTGCATGTGCTTCTGCAGATTTAGTAATCGTCGATACAGCAGGTCGGCATCAATTGGATGAAGAACTCGTTGTTGAATTGGAAAATATTGCATCGATCACACGTGCAACAGAACGTTGGCTTGTCATTGATGCTCAGGTTGGTCAAGCAGCAGGTCCTGTTGCAGCATCTTTCCATCAACTTGCAGGCGTAACGGGTATTGTTGTTACCAAACTGGATGGTACTGCACGCGGTGGTGGCGCACTTTCAGCAGTTGCAGCAACTGGTGCACCTCTCGTCCACATCGGTGTTGGTGAGAAAGTATCTGATTTAGAGAAGTTTGAAGCAGATCGTTTCATCTCTCGTCTCCTTGGTATGGGAGATATTCGTGGACTGATTGATTTAGCCCCTGAAGACATGGATGAAGAAGAAGCCATGCGCCTTACTCAGAGAATGATGTCTGGGCGATTTACACTAAATGACATGTATAAACAAATGGAGATGATGGCAAAGGTTGGTACCATTGACAAATTGATGTCTTTCTTGCCAGGCAATATGTTTGGTGGACTTGGAGGAATGTCAAAATCTCAAAAAGAAGCTATGCAAGGTAATCTTGATCGTTATCGAACCATCATGGATTCTATGACCGGTTGGGAAAAGAATGAACCTGCTAAAATCAAAGCCGAACGTATTCAACGTATTGCTCGTGGATCTGGTGTAAAAGAAAAAGACGTTCGAGAATTAATAGCTCAATGGAAGCGTTCACGTAAGATGATGAAGGGAATGGGTGGAAATCGAAAACTCAACAAGCAGATGCGACAAATGATGAAAGATGGAGATATGGATATGGATCCATCTTCATTTGGAATGTAATCAATATGTCTTAGCTAAAAGGACTCGGCGAGTTGTAGTAACTCCCGTCATGTGACAAGGTCGAGCCTCATCATATTCATCAGTAGCATCACCAAGAAATGTCAATCCTGTTGCTCGTTCTATAATTTCTGAATGAGCATCAGTACCGGCAAATGCAAACTCATAAATTCGTCCATCTTCGATGTCGCCTTGCATTGTCCAAACACCTTCAGATTCAGTAAATGCGGGCAATTGTTGAATGACATCATCCATGTGTTGTACTGAACGCGAGCGAAGCACATCTGCAACTTCTCCTAGACATCTATTTACTTCAGAAACAATTGATTCCATACTCAATGGTTCTTTGCCACCTGTTCTCTTTGTAGCAAAGGCATTACCTTGAGCAACATCTCTTGGTCCAATATCAAGACGTAATGGGACACCTTTGATTTCCCAGTCATAGTATTTTTGACCAGGATGAAGATCACGGGCATCAACGTGTACTCGAAGACCTGCATTGCGCAATGTATCTGCAACTTCATGAGATATTGCTACGGTGTCGACTTCGGAATTTTTCCGAATCATCGGACATATGACAACTTGCCATGGTGCAATGGCGGGTGGCATAATCAATCCTGAGTCGTCACCGTGCATGCCTACAACAGCTCCAAGTAATCGTTCTGACATACCATACGTTGTTTGATGGACATGTTGCTGCTTTGCATCTAAATTTTCATATGTGATGTCGAACGCTTTAGCCCATTGATCTTGATAATGATGACAACTTGCAACTTGCAAAGTCCTACCATTGGGCATTATCGCATCTATCCCTATTGTGTAATGTGCACCTGGAAACGTGTCCCAAATAGGTCGCTTCGCCTTGATTATTGGTAGGCATAAAATATTCATTAATTTATCAACAATTTCTAAATCTTGTTCAATTTGTGCAGTAGCATCCTCTTCCGTTGCATGTGCAGTATGCGCTTCAAAGAAATGAATCTCTCGAACTCGAATGAATGAACGTGTCTGTTTGGTTTCATATCGAAATGTATTGACCATTTGGTACACTTTCAATGGTAAATCTTTGTGTGATCGAATCCATAATGGAAACATTGTGTACATCGCAGTTTCACTTGTAGGTCTGAGGAACATCGGAATGTCAAGTTCATTTTCTCCAGCGTGCTTAACCCAATAGACTTCTTTCTTGAAACCTGCTTCATCTTCTTCATCACGCAGTTCATCAGGGTCAACACCTTCTTCTCTTGCTCGCTTTAATCTGGCAACAAGAGCATTTTCTTTCTCCAGTAAATCTTCTGGAATCAATAAAGGGAAATTGACCTCTTCATGACCAGTACGTTCCATTTCTTTATGAGTTAAGGAATCGATTTGTCGCATTGCTTTCCAACCATATGGACGCCATACATCCATTCCCTTGATTGGATAACGCTTGTCTACGAGATCAGCAGCCTCAACAATAAATGGATACCATGCATTGAAATCATCAACTTTCGAAGGTATTCCTCGCTTCGCCTTTGCTGGATTGCCCATGAGTGTTGGTCGAACACCTTGCTCATCAAGATGACGGCTGGTTTTCTCCATTCCTTACGGAAATAAGAGCAATTATTGCCGCACCACACCAGACGATTTCAAGAATAAAAAAAGCCCATTCAGATATCAGAAATGCTCGAATAGCGAGAAGTCCTGAGCCAAAGGCCATCAGCCATAAGTAAAACGAATCTTTACTGGAGATTGTGTTTCTTGTTTCTAAAAGAAAGGCGAATAAGATGCTGGTCATACCAACATATGCTAAAAATTCAGAGAATAAATCAGACATACCATCACGATGATTTTCTCAACATGAATATCGCTACTAAAAGAGTGATGCATGCCACGATATCGGGGATTCCTATAACAGCTTCAGTAACTGGTTGACTCCATCCATCAATTGAATCCAGTCTGTATAATTCCATCAGGTTCATCTTTGTATTTCCTTCATCTGAGCATGCTTTTGTACAGGCCGACCCAACAAGGGATGAGAATAATCCAAAGAGATTAGCAACGACAAATGCAAGACCACCGATTGAGAGATAACTCAATGCACCAAACGATTTTCCCTTTCTAGGAATATCCGGCAATGGTGAAGGTTGAGATGGTAATGGCAGGTCAGCAGAAGGCGCAGGTAAATGCTGTAATGCGACATCTCCGATGACTTCAATCATCATGTCCGTTGCTGGCAGAGGTGCTGAAGGTTGAGCAGGCTCAGCGAAATCTCTCATCTTTTTAGGGGCAACAGCCTGAATTTTGATGCCATAAAGACGATCTGCGAGGGATGCTAGCGTGGGATCTTCTGCAAGTTCAGCAGCGTCAAGTTCCCCATCGAGAAGTTGCTGTAACCGCTCTTCAACACTGGTCATAATCAGGCCTCGTTGTAATATGCTGGAAGTACCTCATTCATGAAGCCTCCTTTCAGGAGTTAATCGTCCAATCAAGCATTTCCTGCCGCTTCAACTTCAGCCCAATCTCTCATGAAGCCTTCCAATCCACGGTCGGTTAATGGATGAGTCATTAGTTGTTTGAAGATCTTGGCAGGCATCGTTGCTGTGTGAGCGCCCAGTTGCATACACTGGAGCATATGCGTAGGATGTCGAATCGATGCAGCTAGGACTTTTGTCGTAATATTGTATTTTGACCATGTTTCCATAATCTCTGCGATCAAGTTCATTCCATCATGCCCAGTATCATCAATTCGACCAATGAATGGTGATACATATGTTGCACCAGCTTTCGCAGCCATAAGTGCTTGTGAGGTTGAGAAAATCAGTGTGACATTTGTGTCAATTCCCTCTTCAGTAAGTACCTTTGTTGCTGCAAGTCCTTCTGGAGTACATGGTATTTTGATAATGACATTAGCAGGCAACTCACTTTTGAGTTGACGTGCTTGTTCGAGCATACCTGCGGTATCCATCGCAGTAACTTCGGCTGAAATTGGACCAGAACAAATGTTCGCAATTTCTCGAACAACTTCTTTGAAATCTCTTCCACTTTTCTTAATCAGTGAAGGGTTTGTAGTCACACCATCAAGGATGCCCCATGCTGCAATTTCTCGAATTTCATCTACGTCTGCTGTGTCTAGGAAGAACTCCATGCATACCGCTACAGCGGGCGCTCCTTCAATATGACGGATGCCTTACTTCCGATTGATGGCTCGATGTGCAGCATTTCTAATGTGTGGCGCGCTCAACTCCATCAATTCTAGCATCTCGTCGGATTGTCCTGATTCTCCGAATCGATCTTTTACTCCAACCCGCTCAAGAGGAGTTGAACTCGTCATGGAAAGATGTTCAGCAACAGCACCACCAAGACCTCCAATGATGGAATGATCTTCGGCAGTAACTATGCATCCACATCGTTCTGCAACGTTATCAATTAATGTTGTATCAAGAGGCTTGATTGTATGCATGTCAACAACAGTTGCTTGAATTCCTTCATTTGCTAGCATATCAGCGGCCTTCAATGCTTCTGATACAAGAACTCCACAAGCGATAATTGCAACATCACTTCCAGATTTCAATTCAATGCCTTTTCCAATTTGTATTGTATCTTCATTCACGTCATCATACAGAACTGGGGTTTTATTTCTTGCAGTTCTCATGTATGAAGGATTTGAGGATGAGGCAAGGCGTTTTGTAAGAATGCGGGTACTTACTTCATCACTTGGATGCATGACTGTAACATTAGGCAGTGTCCTATAAATCGCTAAATCTTCGATTGATTGGGCAGAGGATCCATCTGTTCCAGTGTGCGTTCCTCCATGGGAGCCACAGAGGTGAACTGCAAGATTCGGTCTTGCAACACCATTTCTCATCTGTTCAAATGCACGTTCTGTAAAAATTGCAAAGGTCGAAGCAAATGGTATGTAACCACTTGATGCCATTCCGGCTGCCACGAGAAGCATATTTTGTTCACCAATTCCACAAGAAACTGTACGTTCAGGATATGCTTTTCTAAAATGGAGAGATTTTGTTGACTTCCCAAGGTCTGCCTCAAGAACAACCACCTTTTCATTGTCAGCTAAATCAAGCAATGCTTGTCCATATCCGTCCCTTGTTGCTGCCATTCGTGTCAAACAGTCACCCCCAGTTCTGAAAGTGCTAGAGCATATTGCTCATCATTGGGTGCTGCTCCATGAAATGCTGGATTATCTTCCATGAATGAAACACCTTTTCCTTTCACGGTATGAGCGATTAGAATTGATGGACCATCATTCGTCTCTGAGAGGAATTGCATCCCTTCAACAACTTCATTCATGTCATGTCCATCGATTTCTTTTACATTCCAGCCAAATGCTTTCCATTTCGCAGGAATATCAAACATTCTCATTTGTGTTTCACAAAAGTCATCATTCTGAATTCGATTTCGATCTAGAATAACTTTGAGATTTCCGAGTTCATGATGTGCAGCAGCCATTGCTGCCTCCCATATCGAACCTTCTTGAATTTCACCATCTCCAAGCATAACGAAGGCTCTTCTTTCACTTCCATCGAGTTTAGCAGCAATTGCACAACCCATGCCAAATGAAAGTCCCATGCCAAGACTTCCAGCACTGAAATCAACTCCTGGGCACCACTTCATATCGACGTGTCCTTGACAAACACCGCCGAGAACACGATATGATGTCAAATCATCATGGGAAATGAATCCTCTTTCCGCTAATAATGCATACATTCCAGGGGAGGCGTGACCTTTTGATAGAATAAATCTGTCACGATCTTCCCAATCAGGATCATCAGAGCGAACCCTCATTGTCGTACCGTATAGTCCTGCTAGTAAATCAATTTCAGATAGAGACCCACCTGGATGCCCTGCCTGTGCTCTGTATACCATCTTCACAATTTCAATTCTACACTTTCGTGCTAATTCTTCCAGTTCTTCGATAGAGTGTTGCATGGGCACCAGTAATACCATGCCATCGCCTTTGGCCTTTGATAATTACCGTGGGTATTACTTTGAATTTGGAATGAAAGAACGCACGAATTTCTTGAGTGCATGACTAGCAGTGGCCGCAATATCCCTTAACAAATTCCTGCCATTAGGCAATGTTCTGGTTGCAAGCCACATAAAGACGCCAATGAACCATGCAAAGAATAACAATGAAAGACTTGGAGGTAATTTGGTGATACCAAATTCTTTTTCCAGTTTGATGCCGAGAACGATGAGAATCGCCACGAATACACCTAAAATAGATTCTCCTGCAATAAATCCAGCACCGATAAGTACACCTCTACTTTCTACATCATGTGCTGCCTTTTTGGCTTCATTGGATGGTTTTCTATCGAGAGTTCCATCAACTCGCAAATACGCAGAACCAATTGCAAGTGACGATAAGATTCCACCAAGCATAATTGGAGCACTTAATGTGAGTGGTAAATAGATTCCAATTGCAACCGACATCACTGGCATTGCTAAGCGTATTAATACACAGGCCAATGCTGCCCCTAGAAACACCATTGGTAGATTCATATCGCCTACAAAAGCGCCTTTTATTATTGCACCAATTAATTCTGCTTGTGGTGCATACAAAGCATTACTACATTCGTATAGATTTGGTGAATCAATACCTTCTGCTGCAGTAATACGTTCGTTCGTTGCAATACAGGCAGTTGATGTGATTTGAAACGCATCGTGAAGTAAACTAATGGTTGGACCTATGACAAAAGCACCAGTTACAACACCAATAATTTCAGCTATTTGTTGACGCCATGGTGTAGCACCAACCATATGACCTGTTTTGAGATCCTGCATCACATCGCCTGCAATTGCAGCACTACTGGCAACTACTGCAGCAATCAAAAGAGTTGCATACATCAAATCTTGTTGTCCAAGACCGAGAAAGTACGAACCTACAATCCACACGAGTCCTACAGTGAATAGAAGGGTTGCAATTGTCATTCCAGATACAGGAGAATTGCTTGAACCTACAACACCTGCGATGTATCCAGCAACAGCTGCAAAAAAGAATGAAACTAACGCTAAGAAAAGAGCACCTGCTAAAGAGAGAACAAGTGAACCTGTGATGTACCAATAAAAGAAAAATGTGAGAATTACAAGTATCCCACAAACCATTGTAACCCACTTCATTGGTAGATCTTTTTCTGTACGTAAATGGAATTCTCCCTCTAAATCATTTTGAACAAATGATTTTTTCAGGCCCGTAATAATTGTTTTTCGCATGCTCCATAAAGTATAGACTCCACCAACAACCATTGCTCCAACGCCTACATATCGTATTTGCTCGTACCATAAACTATCAAAACCACCTGCTAAGGAGCCAGATTGTGGCCAACCATTCAGAAAACCTACAAGTGGGACAAGAACGACGAAACCGATAATACCTCCTAAGAAAATATAGGATGCAATTCGAATACCAACAATGAAGCCTACTGCAAGTAATGCTATGGAGAGATCCATTCCTGCAAATATTCGTGTTTTGAATATTTCAATGGCTGTAGTGGTTTTGTCATGTGTGATCTTGAACCCCTTGACCATTAATCCATAAAGAGCCCCAATTCCAAGGGCATATACAATTGCCAATGCTCCAGTTCCTCCCTCTTCGCCTGCAACAAGAACTTCTCTACACGCAACACCTTCTGGATATGGAAGTGCTTCTTCTACGATGAATAACCGTCTTAAGGCAATTGTAAACATCGTGCCTAACAACCCTCCGAGTAATGCAATTGCTAGAGTTGGGAACCATTGAATTTCAACCCATATTCCGATAACAAGCATCGCCGGTACGGTAAAGATAACACCTGCGGCTAGAGATTCACCGGCACTTGCCATTGTCTGGACTGCATTGTTTTCGAGAATACTCACATCCTTGAACATGCTTCTTAGAATTAACATCGACATAACCGCCGCAGGTATGCTTGCAGAAACGGTCATTCCAGCATAGAGCCCAAGGTATGCATTTGCAGCAGTCATGAGTGCGCCCAAGACAATACCCACAATGATTGCTCTAAGCGTCAACTCCAGAGGTTGTTGATCGGCTGGAATGTATGGGTTATCCAACTCGCTCATACATACCCGAGATGCTGATGGTTTGAGAAAGATTCGGAAAAGAAAGTTCCTATTTTCATGGGAAGTCCTCCATTATAATCATAAATTGGAATGTTTTCCCAATAAAATAGATAGTGATAGTTTTGGCTATTTAGTCTATCTAGGGTGATGTATTTGGTTCAAAGAAATTGGCATGCAATGGATAGTGCAGAAGCGCTTGCTACACTCGATTCCAATCCAAAAGGATTGGCTCAAAAAGAAATAATAGATCGACTTGAAAAATACGGTCCGAATCAATTAGCCCAACCCGAACCAACTTCTGCAATCCTTCGGTTTCTTAGCCAATATAATGATCCGTTGAATTATTTGCTGATTGGTGCAGCACTCGTCGCATTGGCAATACATCCAGAACAGCCAGGTGATGCTATATTCATTTTCTTAGTATTAACCGCAAATGCAGTGTTTGGGTTTTGGCAGGAAGGCCAAGCAGAGCAGGCCATGGATGCGCTTAAACAAATGAGCATATCCAATTGTGTTACAATAAGAGATGGTTATGAATCTGAAATACCCACCGATTCACTCGTGCCAGGTGATATCGTTAAACTCGAAGAAGGGTTGAATGTTCCTGCAGACATTCGCCTGTTAGAAGTGTATCAATGTCGAGTAGACGAGTCTGCATTAACAGGCGAATCAGAACCTATTACGAAGAGACTGAAACCGTTGGATCCAAAGACATTGCTCGCTGATCGAAGGAATATGATGTACATGGGGACAACAGTTTCTACAGGCAGGGCTATTGGACTGGTTGTAGAAACAGGAATGCAAACACAGCTCGGTCACATTGCAAGCGATATTTCTGAAGCCAAGACACCTAAGACTCCTCTTGAATTAAAACTAGAATCACTGGGGAGATTTCTTGGTTTCATCGCATTGATCGTCGCCGTACTTCTGGTTTCAATTAAGATGCTTCTTGCTTACGGTGGCAGTGAAAGTCTTTGGGAAGTTGCCGTTGATCAGTTTATTGTTGCAATAGCAATATTTGTCGCTATTGTACCTGAGGGTCTTCCGATTATTCTTGTTATTACACTTGCATTAGGAATGCGAAATATGGCACGTCACAAAGCGATTATTCGTCGTATGAAGGCTGTAGAAACCTTAGGCTCAACAACAGTGATCTGTTCGGATAAAACAGGTACTCTGACTAAAAATGAAATGACTGTGCGACAACTCCACACAGTCGACAGTTTGTTTGATGTCAGCGGTGATGGTTTCAGTCCAAAAGGAACTCTTATTGGAAAAGATGGAGAATTATCAGACCAAGAAATGTCATCTCTTCAAAGCGACCAATCATTTAGACTTCTAGCCGCTTGTTTATCGCTCTGCCACAATTCTCAAATTTCGAAAGTCGAAGGAAGATGGTCGGCAATCGGTGATCCGACTGATTCTGCATGTGCGGTACTCGGTTGGAAGTTGAATGGTCACATTGGTAAATTCGCTCAACGTCACCCGAGGATTCATGAATTCTTCTTTAACACAGATCGAAAAAGGATGTCCGTTATACACGAATATGAAGGTGATAAATGGGTATTTGTCAAAGGTGCAGCAGGTGGTTTTGTACCGATTACGAGTCATCGATTCAAAGATGGAGAAATAGTTCCTATCGAAAAAGAAGACTTTGAAAATGCCCAAGTCGTTAATGAATCGATGGGTTCCAAATCCATGCGTGTAATTGCTTTAGCAGCTCGTAAATTAGAACCAGATGAAGATATTGAAGATGTTGAAGCCGTGGAAAATGGGCTCATCTTTTTGGGTCTTGTTGGCATTATGGATCCTCCTCGGCCAGAAGTCAGAGATGCGATTAAGATCTGTCAGGATGCTGGTATTAAGGTGAAAATGATTACAGGAGATCATCATTTAACTGCAGCAGCAATTGGAAAAGAACTTGCTATTAATGCTAATTCGGAATCTCCAGTTAGTGGGGAAGAACTCAGGCAAATGTCAGATGAAGAACTCTCTTCTTCAGTAGAAGGTTCAATCTTTTCAAGAGTTACTCCGGATCAAAAAATGAGGATTGTAGCCTCATTACAAGAGAAAGGGGAAATCGTAGCAATGACAGGAGATGGTGTCAATGATGCTCCTGCTCTTTCTGGAGCAAACATTGGTATCGCAATGGGCATCGCTGGGACTGATGTTGCAAAGGATGCAGCAGATATGGTTCTCCAGGATGACAACTTTGCTAACATTGTTCATGCTATTGAAGAAGGAAGGAAAATCTATCAAAACATACGTAACTTCGTTCGCTATCAAGTCTCAACGAACGTTGCAGCAGTTGCTCTTATCGTCATATCTACGTTTGTCTTTGGTTGGAATTTACCGTTGACAGCAACACAAATTCTCGTGATCAATATTCTCATGGATGGTCCTCCAGCAGTCGCTTTAGGTGTCGAAAAACGTCATGGTAATGTTATGTCTAGACCTCCAAGGCCGGTGGACGAAGGATTACCAAATTCTCGAGATATCAGCCTTATCTTCTATCTGGGTGCTGTAATGGTTATTGGAACCCTCATTATCTTCTACCTTTCTGGGGGCGGAGTAGTCACAGATGACAAGTGTTCTTTAGCGCCTTTTACAACTGCTTCGGAAGTCAGTTTCGATGTAGATGCTTGTCTTAGTGGTGATGAGGCGGCAATTGAGGGCTGGGATAATTATGCAGATGATCTGTTCGCACAGGCCCAAACTATGACGTTTGCTGTGTTTATTGTGTATCAATTGTTTAATGTTCTCAATTGTAGATCTGGAGAGGCAAGTTTGTTTACTCTAGGTATGTTTTCAAACAAGGCGATCAATTATGCAATTTTGATTTCTGCAAGCCTTCTCTTT
>MDSW01052828.1_pt1 | contig 13692 bp, 5 predicted proteins | sample 811171 | NCBI WGS metagenome assembly MDSW01 (sample SAMN05326641, study PRJNA326480) | marine metagenome | isolation source: seawater | place: Atlantic Ocean: North West | collected 2012 | reverse complement strand
GCAAATTCTCGGGGTTCACCACACGTACACAGTCAGAATGGAAGGGGGCAAAAGGGGTTCGGGGGTGAGCGGGGAGGGGGGATGGAGGGGAGGGGGTGCGGCGTGCCGAGGTAATCCGAAAAAAGCTTCGGTAGCCGTTTCGATCCCACGATTTCCTCGTAGCGTCGATCCTCGCGCGGGACACCCATTCGTGAAAAATCGCCAAAAATCAGTCTGTTTTCGCCCTCAAACAGATCTTCTCGTGTCCAGGGCATCTTGAACTGCAGCTTCACGTAGTCGACGAGCATGTTCGTGAAGTATGCTCGGTCTGTCTGGTCGATCAGGCGGTCGCAAAAGACGCGGCACGCCTCGTGGCACCACAGCTTTACGAGGACCTCTTTCGATGGAATTGCCGACGATTTCATCATCAAAACGCCCTGGATGACCTTGGACACGTCGCGGAGATTGAAGGTGTAGTGCGATTTGGCCGGAATCGGTTTGAGATCCCGCAGCACACAGAAGTAGAGGTCGACTGTCGAGTCCACGAGAGGCTTCGCCGAGCCCGTGATTTCGCCCTGGCCGTTGCCGGCGAGATGTCCTTGAACAATAGAGGCAAAGATGCGCTTCATCGCCTCCGCACTCGGCTGCGGCACCACACACACTGTGTGATGTCGGACGAATCGTGGCGTCAGCGCATTGCGCCCGCCGGATGGTGGTCCGCAGGCGGCGACAGCGACCAGCCCCGTGACGAGCTTCCAGAAAAGCTTCTGGCGGTCGTAGAAGCCGCCGTGATCGAGGAGCTGCCGGAGCAGCTCCACCGGCGGCGACGCGCCGTACGTCTCGAGCGCCGGCATGTTCACGTCGTCGACGAACATCACCATCTTCTTGCCTGGTGGCGGACCAAGCAGGGTCTTCTTCTTCTTCTCGAGCTTGGACTCGATCGTCTCCTGCGTCCGAAGCGCAGACGTCTGAGCCGAGAATGAAATCGGCAAGCTCGCCCACGAGCCCTGGTCGACCAGCGTACGTATGGTGTCTGCGACGATGACCGACTTGCCGACGCCTGAGTTGCCCGTGAAGAGCAGCGGCTTGCCCACTGAGAGAGCGTTCGTGAGCAGGAAGGCATAGCGAACGGTGTCGACGGTGGGAACGAGCATGTTGAAGTAAGGTACTTTCGGATTGAACTCGAACTCCGACACGTACTCCTTCCAGTGTTTGAAGTCTTTTGACGGCAGGGCCAGGCGGTAGTCGTGCACGTCGCCGCCGCCGGGGATAACGACCTTGCCACTAAATAGTTCACGAACTAGCTCATCGAATCCCGGCCACGCGTGTTCGTCGATCGAGGCTCCAACCGACCAAATGTACGAGTACGCAAACAGGCTCGCCACGACGGGCTTCAGGGCGTCGGCATCAGCATTCAAGTCGAGCTGGGCCTCGGGGAGCAACGCAACGAAGAGCTGCAGCATCCCGGGGGAGGCGGCGTCAAGCAGAGGGGAGGTCGCAGGGGCGGCGCCGATCGGCGTCGGCGCAAATCGCGCGGTTCGAGGTGCAGCACGTACGGAACAGAGAGAATCGACAAGCTGCGAGTCCACCGTGGGAACGACCTCGTTGCGCCCGGCGCGAACATACCTGAGGCCGTCATCAATGGTCGCCTCGAACAGCTCCATCAAGAATGGCGTGAGATCTTTCAGGAACCGCTTCTCGCTCTTGTCAGCCGCGGGGTACAATTCGCGCTCAATCCATGATGTCACGTAGGGTTTCCACCCGAGGTTTTCGGGCGGCAGGTACACCATGCCGCAGCGGCTCACAGTGGCTGGCGAGGCGACCGCCAGGTCCTGCACCTCAAAGAGCATGTGCATTTGTGAGTTCAGCTTGATACGCTCACCGTTGGCGAGGCATAGCGTCATGTTGTCGTCGAGCACAGTGTTCATATTCTCAATCCAAAGAGCATCGACGGGCCCGTCGAACACGACCCACTGGTAGTCCGGGCTCTGGCCCGTGAGACCAACCGCGGTGCGGATCATGGAGGACGCAATGCCATCGGTCCACTCCTGCGTCAGGGCGTTGAATTCCCCGTAAAGCTCTCCCATGGTGATGCACTTCGGATTGAAGACGTACGTGTGCACTGGCTGGTACACTGGGTCGTCATTCCCGGCGCCATGAAGCGCAGTCATAGCGTACTGCAGCGCGCGGTAGCAGCACGTCTTGCCACCACCCGTCGGGCCGACAGCCATGACGCCGAAGCGAACCTTGAAAGTCTGGAACAATTCGATGCACTTAACGACGAACCTGGAGACGACCTGCAGACCGGAAGACATGCACGCGTCCTCGATGGCAGTCTGCAAGGCGCCGTAGTCCACAGGTGGGATCTCAAGGTTCGGGTACAGATCGCCGATGATACCCTCGAAGAGGGGTAGGTCGTCGGCGAGAAACCTCGGGACGTTCGCCTCCTGCATTGCACGGATCAGAGAGATGTTCTCCGGCAGGTGTGGGTTGGCTCGCTTCTGCCCGCCAGACATGACGAGCACTGATTTGACTTGGCGCATCCCGTAGTCGTAGTGGTCCTGTTGCGAAAGCTGTTCAGAGCAGAGCTTGTACATCTTCACCATCTTCTGCGCGAGCGGCTGGGCCTCCAGGAAGCCCTCGGCGTACAGCATGATCTCGGCGATCAGCGCGTAGTCCGGAACCATCATGGACACGGGGCGGAAGAGAGCCTTCAGATTATCGGGCAGCTCAGTGCGCCCGGCGTAGCCCGGGTTCATCGTGATGAAGACGCCGTTGGTCTGCTTCAAGCGAATCTCGCGGCCCTCGAACATGAAATGTTCAGCGTCAGCGAGCATTGCTTGTCGAATCGTGAGTAGCTGCTGGGCGATCACGGAGAGGACCTCGATATCAATTCTGTTGAACTCATCAAGGCAGATCCAGCAGCCACACTGCGCCACCCCGGAATAGAGCTTGCCCATCATCTTGTAGTCGAGCTGGTCAGAGCAATTGAACACGACACACTGGCGTCCGATGCCCTTCGCGAGGTCTTTGACGCTTTCGGTTTTGCCCGTGCCTGCCGGGCCAGCCGGCGAGCCTCCAAGCTTCACGTGCAGCGCGCCAGTGAGCGTCATCCAGCAACGGTCGGTCAGCGGCGTGATAACCAGGCGCGAGCACGCCCCTTGGTACTCAAAGCCGTACCGGCTGACCGAATTGACTTGCTTGACGAGGCAGTCATCCTCGTCGGCGTCCCAGTAAAAGCGCAGTTGCATCTGCCAGGTGAACGAGTTGGGCGACTCCACCCGTTCGGAGATCATTTTCTTCGTGATGTCGCGGTTGTGGACGTCCCCGGTGATAAGTGCAACGAACACCTTGCGCTCAAGCTTGCTCAGCTGACCCCCGACCTGGCGTGCGCAGTCGTTGAGCTGCTCGATTGCCGCGCCGAGATACTCTTCGAGCGCCTGGTCGTTCGAGCCTAGCAGGCGCGTCTCCACTTCCCGCGCCCAAAAGATATTGGCGACGGTGAGAACCACCTGAGTGACGTGAGACTTGATCCATTCGATCCGACCTTGATCTTCGTAGTCCTGGCACCCGCTTTTCGTGAGATCCTTGAGAGATTTGAACATGTGGTCCTCGACAGAGCATAGCCACGACTCAACATTGCCGCGCGCCTTGAGATTCTTTCCCAGGGACACTTTCTCCCCCTCAGACGAGAACATGGCGAAGATGTCGATCGAGGATGGCGCGTCCCCAAAGTCGAGCCTTTTGATGTTGTCGAAGCACTTGATCAGGTGCGGCTGCACCGCCTGGGCGTTGCGAGCTTCCGACAGAATCTCAAGCAGCTCGTCATTCGAGAGAAAGAAGAATCTCGGGAAAGCTGCGCGCTTCGTCTCCAGGTAGTCCTCCAAATTCTTTTGGATGCGATCCAGCGTCACGTTCGCCTTCTCAAGGTTGTCCTTTAGCTTCGACGTCTGCGCGCACTTCAGCGCAGTGGGATCGAGCGACGTCTTGCGCATCAGCTCGCACCACATTTTGTTGACCTGGTCAAACTGCTTGTATTCGTTCGGGAGCTGCCGTTGGATATCGGCCGCCTTGAAGATCGACTCCAGATACATCCAACCGCGTTGGACCCCTAACCACTCATCGAGGGTCTCGGAGAAGAGCCGCAGCTTCCGGTCCCACTCGTCCACGCGTTTCTGCATCGGACCGACGAATCTGGACCCGAGGATAGTTTGGACGAGGACCTGGTGGAAGGCGCAGGCCCGGCTCGGAAATTTGGACTGGGCTAGGGGGTAGGATGGCAAGGGAGGTAGCGTTCGGGAGTGTGGGCGGGTCGGAGGAGGGTGTTCGGATGGAGTGTGGAGCCGCTCAAGGTGCAAAGATCCGGTGGAAGGATCGGTCACCTGTGTCTCCTCCAGGACCGCCATCACATCGTCCACGCCGCCGAGGATGAACACATCCTTCTGATCCTTGTATGGATTGACGGCAAACTCGAGCGTCTTCCACGCGCCCTCGACCTTGCTCAGCAAGTCTTCGAGGACTTGCTCTTGCGTGGCAGCCGTGGATATCGCCTCAATTTGCTCCTTGTATTCCTGCACGCGCAACTCAAGCAGATACCCTAGGGTGAAGGCATCACCGCGATCGATATCAGAGTGGATGGCTAGCTCGATCTGCTCCCAGTGATGCTGGCGTAGCGCCTCGTTTCGGAGCGCGACGACGACAGGCACGAGGACCTTGAACGTGTCCACTTTCTCGCGCAGAATAGGCAGCACGGTGTTGGCAGGCAAGCCCTTTTCGCACTGGTTTACCACCTTCGCGTAGCGCTGCACCTGCTGCTGCATGTGCTCCGTGTTCAGCGAGTCAAAGGGAGCATTTGACCACTTCTCTATTTGCTCGCCCCAGTCACTCAGTGACTGCCACATGTTTTTCTTCAGGCGAAGGTTGCCTTCGAGTTCTTCGACTTCGTCATACCGCGTCACGGGCACCTTCAGCACTTCTTGGTACTCCGAAAATCTGGACGAGTCAGCCTTGAGCTCCTGGAACGCGGCGTCCAGCCGTTCGAGGAAGGCAAGCGCGTCAATCATCTCCGTATTCCCGTCGTACAGGCTCTTATCTTCGGACTGCTGGCGCAGCTCCGATGCGTTCGTCCGGAGCTCTTCGATCGATGTTTCGATCTTCTCTGTGAATGCGTTCGTCTTCTCCTCCTGCTGCGACTCCACCTGTGCAACAAGGTGGGTCAAATGACCGAGCATTGTCTCCATCATTTTCACTGAGGCCGCGTCGGCGTCCGGCACGACGACAGAGTAGTCGGCCATCATCGCGTACATCGCGTTGATCGAGTTCCCGCGCTCGCCAAACTCTTTCTGCCTCTCGTTCGTCTTCGTCAAGAATTCGGAGTATTGCACGAACTCGGCGACGTTCTCGGGTGTCGTGTTGAGCCGCTCTTGCGCGTTCGTCGTCTCGTCAAGGAGTATGCGCGTCAGCTGCGCCGCAAGGTCGGGGAGCGTGCGATGGATCTCCGCGAGGCAGCGGCGCGGCAAGGGCATGAAGAGCTCCTTGACGCGATGGTTGTTCGCTTGGAAAATGCCGATCGTGGCGGCGGCTGGGATTGCATGGAACATCTCGTCGTACGTTTTGAACGTATCCATGAGCTCGCGCCATTCTTCCAGCGGTGACGCGTGGTACGCCTTCAGGTCGAGCTCCTGGTTTTCCAGGTAGATGCCCTTGTGCGGCTCGAGAATCTTCACGTATTCGACAACTTCCATGAAGTGATGGTCAAATGATGCCTTGATACCCTCCACCATCCGGTTGTACGCGTCGTTGTCCTCAATCAGCCCGACAATATCGAATCCCTCGTTGAGGTCGGGTGCGTCCTGCCGCCCGTTGATCACCGGCTGCGTGAAGCGCTTGAATCTCTCGTTTGATAGGAGCGTTCCCACGCGGCACTTCAGCATGTTGACAAATTCTGAGATTGTGGCATCGATGCGCGTAGAGAAGTCGGCGGCGGAGGGGGAAAACTCGATTGAGTCCGGTTGCTGAAAGTATATGTCCACAAGGAAAAGCGCGCCGTCGCCAGCTTCCCGCTGCGGCTCCTCGTCGGTTGCTTTCTCGACGTAGCCATACGGGACCTCGTTGAACATCGTGAGGAGGTCGCCGAGAGACCCCATGAGGAGCTGATGCAACGTCGACAGCACGATGTAGTCCACCACGCGGATGTAGTTCGTTATCTTCTTGCAGACCGTACGCAGCTGTGCCTGCTGCAGGAACGAGCGCTTCGCACTTTCGCCGCGCTTTTCGCCGTCCCGGCGCAGCGCCGATGAGTCGGACGAAATGTGCCTGCCCTGCCCCTCGCCGCGAGGGGTGCCGTCGCTGAGCTCCAGCTCGAATTGCGCGATGCCCGCGTCGCACGCCGCCTGGACTGCGTCGCGTACCGCGTCGTAGAACACCTCGAGCTTCGCGCACGTCACCTGCTTGTGATGAGCCTGCACCTCGACGAACTGATCCAGCTGGTAAGCTGTCCCCTTCCGAATTTGATGGAGCTTCAGCTGGCTGATCTCAACGCACAGCTCACGCACGCGGAGCAGCGACGGCTGGAACGTACTGCGCGCGAGCAACGGCGGCAAGACGGCGTTTGGGGTCAGACCGTGGAGGGCGGCACGCGACGTGCCGGCAAGAGGGAGGAGGGAGAGGGGGGTGGAGGGTGGGAGTTCAGGCCGCCTGTTGAGGATGAACAGGTTTTGCGTGAGGACAGCTTTGCAGCCGGCGATCTTTTCGGACTGGATGGCCCGTTTCCAGCTGTAGTACGACTTCCAGCTGCGGTATCGCTTGAAGAATGGGATCTCCATGACCTTTTGGAAATGCCCACAATCCCTCTCCCACTGGTCGAGCGGCGTGAACTCGACGACCTCCTCCGTCCCACGACGCATGCAGTGCGTCACGCCGGCTTCAGAAATGGTGTAGTGGTTCCTCGGGTTGACGTCGGGAAAGGCGACAATCTGCAAGTTGTACGGGTCCCACGTTGTGCTGCCGCTGTCCGCAACGTTCATGTACGCAAATTCGTGGTCTGTGAGCTCGGAGCGCAGCATTTTGATGAACCAGAACGGATCGCGCTGCGTTTCCACCGCCTCGGCGGACGGACCCCCGGAGATGGGGTCGGGTTCGCTGGGCGGCCTGCTCCCGGGGAGGGGGCGGCCCGGACTGCGCGAGAGACGGCTGTACGGAGCAGGACGGCTCGCTGCGAGAGGGTCCGCAGCCCTGCTAGCAGCGGGTGCCGCGCGATGATTCAGCGGTTGGGACGGCGCAGATCGCGCCTCGAGGAGAAGCCGTTTCGACAAGAAAGACTTGTCCATCGAACGCGGGGGGGGGGTTGAGGAGGGCCGAGGAACGCGTGTCCGGGATGAAGGCGTGACGCGGTGCCAAGGCCCGCACGGCAGCTCGACGACGCAAAGCCTGAAAGATCTTTCACGTTGGCCTCAGGGTAACGGCTTCATGGAAGCGTTGCTTCACAGTAGTGCCGAGCCCGCCTCAAGCCTGCAATGCGGCGTGTGCTGTGCTCGTCCGCACGGCGTTTCGGAGTGCGCGGCCTCCCGAGGAGGACGCGGGTTCATGAGGTGGCGCCTCGCGACGGCCTGCAGAACGAGACCACGGTCCTCTCGACACCGGCGAAGCTCTCGCTGATTCGGCAGCTGGTCGCATCTGGCCCGAGCAGCGTCGAAGTCACCTCGTTCGTGCGCGCGGACGTGATCCCTGCGCTCGCGGATGCGGACGAGGTGTGCGCGCAGCTGTGGCAACAGGAGTGGGCGCACGACGCACGAAGCGACGGCATGGAGTTCGTCGGACTCGTGCTCAACAAGCATGGCTTCGACCGCTTCCTGCGCGCACAGCTCGATGCGGTGACGCTTGTGGTCTCGTGTACCGATACGCACAGCAAGGCGAACTCCGGAAAGGGCTTCGACGATGCTCTGGTGGCGATGTTTGACCTCGTGCGCATGGCGCACGCGGAGGGAGTCAAGGTGCGCACGTACGCCTCGATGGCCTTCGGCTGCCCCTTCGAGGGCGATGTCGAGGAGGCGCGCGTGCGCGCAGTGGTGACGGCGATGGCCGAGGCCGGCGCCGATACCGTGGTGCTCGCGGACACGATCGGCACCGGCCACCCCGAGCAGGCGCGCGCGCTCGCCGAGCTGGCGCTCGAGATCGTTCCGGCTGAGCGCCTCGGGATGCACATGCACGACACGTACGGGCGCGCCGTCGACAACTGCGCCGTCGGTGTGCAGCTCGGGCTCGTGCACATGGACTCGGCCGTCGGCGGCTGCGGCGGCTGCCCCTTCGCGCCGGGCGCCGCCGGCAACCTCGCGACGCACGATCTCCTCGCGATGCTCGACGACGCCGGCGTGGCGCACGGCGTCGACAGCGCGCGGCTCGTCGACGCGCACGCCACCCTCGAGGCGGCGCTCGGCCGAGAGATGAAGCCGCACCATGTCGGTCGACATGGTTGAGGTCTCTCAGCGCCCGTAAGCATGAGTATGCCGACCGCGATGCCGTTTTGTGTGTCACACGTGCGGCGGTGTGTGAGTGTGTGTCGGTCGCCGGACGACCGGCCCGCGAGGGAAAGAAATTCGCGCGGGCCGCGCTGACGCCTGCATCGGGAAAGTACAGGCGCGTCCGCCGTCCGCGCTTGGCTTTCTAACTAAAGCGTACGTGAATCTCTGTGCGTATTGAATCGCAACACTCCTCCCCGAGGAGTCTCTAGGCCCTAGAGGCGGAAGTAGTTCTCTCGTTCAGATCTCTTCAGCGGTCGCTCCGGAGCCTCGTTTGGAGGCCGGTGCGCAGCTCGTCGCGCAGCTCCGAGATCTCGGGGTCAGTGCGCGGGAGGTGCGCACTGCCGCTGCGGGTGGCGGCGAGGCCGGCCGCCGGTGTCGACGACGCCTGCGGAGCGCTTGCGGGCAGCGGCTTGGAGCGTTGCTCCGACAGGTGCCTGGCCCATGGCGGCGCCTTCAATGTGAAGCCGGCCATCGCCCGTTTGATCGTGTCGACGTGCTCGGTGGGCATGGGCTCGATCAGCTCGGCCGTCCACCCAGGCGGCGACGCAACGCTCTCGGCGTCCGCGTGCGCTCGTTGCGCGGGCTGTGGCCCCGCTTCAAGCTCGCCTGCGCCGTCGTCAGCGTCGGCGTCGTCGTCGGACTTCGCGCCCACGGTGGCGCGCGCGTGCGGCTCTAGGTCGACGGCGTCCTCGGCATCTGATGAGTCGTTCTGCAGCTGCACATAGCCCTCCGCGGCCTCTGGGCTGATCTCTTGCGATGCGGCGGTCTCCTCCGCGTGGTAGTGCGGCTCTGGCGCCTCAGCCGCCCGGCGCCGGCTCACAGCGATCGTGAGTTCGTACTCGCGCTCGAGCAGCTGGAGCGCACCTTGAGGATGTTCCGACATCCTACTGAAGTGTGTGGTAAGAAGAGCTCCACAGTAGTACCGAATCCTAGCGTACGTACTCTCTCGCTCTGGAGACTGATCTACTTTGACTTTGGTATGCCCCCGAAAGCACACCCACGGCCACAGTCGCCGCGACGGAGTAGTGAGGCAGGGCCCGCTGCGCCGAAGACGGGCGAGAGCAAGAAGATCAAGGCGAAGAAGCCCAAGGCCACTGCGGCGGCGGCGACGACGCTCACTCTGGGTGTGCCGCTCGCGGACGTGGATGCGATGTCGGAAGCTGATGCGAAGAAGGAGCTGCTATCGATGCAGCAGAAGTATGGCGCCCTCCTCGTGAACTTCAACAATCAGCAGGTCGAGCTGGCGGCCGCGAAGAAGTCGGTCGACACGTTGAAGGCTGAGGTGAAGAGCCTGAAGTCGCAGATGAAGTCGCCAGAGGGCCAGCTGGCGGTGGTGCAGGGGGAGCTCGAGAACACGCTGCAGGAGCTGCGAGCCGCCGAGGGCCTCAACATGCAGTTGCAGAAGAAGATCAATAAGCTACAGGTCGAGCACGTCTCCGAGGAGGAGGTTGACCAGCTGTTCTACGCGCTCGAATTGAAGGAGCAGCAGCTCGCTCAGGCGAAGCAGCAGAACGAGGGGCTGCAGCAGGAAGTGCTCACCGCGCGGCAAATGTCGGCGCGTGGAGGCAACGCCGAGCCCAAATTCATCGAAATCCACCACCACTCCAACCTCTCCGACGACAGCGACGACGATAGTGATGACGCGTCTTGACCGGTCAGCCATAAAGAGAGTTAGTTTTTAACTTTCTACTTTGTTCATTGTCAAGTCTAGAATTTCGGCTCGGCGTGGGCGCCGCTCGTCTCGTGGCATCATCAGCGCGGCCCGTTTCTCACGTTGATGATTGCTCACGGCCAAACGGCTGAAGCGCTCGGCCCCTCCTCGGCCGCTTCCACACACTCCCCTCGAGCAACGCCGGTGGCCCCTCGAGCAACGCCGGTGGCCCCGCCTCCACCTCGATGAACGAGGCGGCGGCGGCGGCGGCGGCGGCGGCGGCGGCGCGGCGCGCCGCACACGTCCTCTTTCCACTCTTTCCACTCTTCTTCTCCTCCTCCTCCTCCTCACAATCATCCTCATTACCAACGAAAAAGGGTCCGAGTGAGCAGTCGTCTCCCGTATACCCGAGATCACAGTCGCAGTGCCCGCGCTCGTTGCACACTCCATGGTAGCAGAGGTAATCATCGGGGCATATCTCCTCGGGCTCGCAGCAGCCGGCGCCACTCCACCGCGGGTGGCACCGGCAGCCGCCATCGGTGCACTCGCCACGTCCGGCACCGCCGCACGTGCGGCCATTGCACATGCCGCACGAGTCAGGACCAACTTGGCAGCAGCCGCCACGGTAGCCTTCGCTGCAACTGCACCTACAGCCGTCGCACTTACCATTCCCCGAGCATACCTCAACGCCGCCCCCAATGATTTCGCGCGAGCAACAAGCATCTTTACACGCCTGCTCAGGGCCGCATGGCGGCGGCGGCGGCGGCTCGCAGTCGTCGCATGGCGGCGGCGGAGGAGGTGGTGGTGGAGGAGGAGGAGGAGGAGGCACGCAGTGCTCCGGGCAGCTGAGCTCGGTGATCCTCTGCGCGCAAGCCAGCAAGTCGCGCACCACGTCGAGCAGCCGCGGCTCCGGTGCCGGGCAGCCGATCGGCACGCTAGCCTTCGGTGACGAGTGTGCGGCCTCCAACGCTTCCCCCTGCGCGGCTGACCACAGGTAGTCACGGACGCTCGCGGGAATGAGCTCACGCACCGCGGCGGCGAGCATACAGCCCCGCAGCGGCGAGCCGCCCTCGTGTAGGTCTGGAGCGCACGCCGCAACGTTGGAGCCACCGCCATCGCTAGCGGTGGTAGCGCCGCCATCCCGGCGAACCCCCTCGCCCCCGCAGCCGCCAGTCACGCCACCCGCGCACTTGCACCAGCCGGGGAGGAGTTCGCTCAACTTGGCAGCGCTGAGACGGAAACAGGCCAGCGCTGCGCCCAGGCATTTGTCGTCGTTTCCGAGGTCGCAGGGTAGCGGTGCGTCGCTGGCGCCTGCGGCGTCCAGCATGCAGGCGCACGGCAACGAACCGAGCTGGCCCACGCTGGTGGACGCCTCCAGCAGCCTTGAAACGGCACAGCGCAGTGGCGCGGTCGCACTTACTGCAGCGAGTGCGAGGGAGGTCTTCACGGAGTACCGAATCAGCCTCGCAGTGTTCTCTGCGCCCTCTTCCGTCAGCACATCGGGAAGCGGTGGTTCATCGGTCGGCCAAAGCTGGAGCACGAGGCGCGCGCTCTGCTCCACGGAGCAGCACTTCGCTCGCTGCAGCGCCATTTGTGCCGCCAGTGCGGAGCCCAAGCGGCGGGAAGGCTCGTCACCCGACAGCGGCCCCGCCACCCGCCCCGCCGCGTCCTTGAAGCCCCATGCAGCACGCGCCGCGACCCGTGCCGCCAGCTCGCCCGGCCAGAGCCAACGCCAGTCTGGGCGGTCCGCGGACGCAGCGCTGCCCCCGTGTGACGGGGTGGTCACGGTCTGGGACGGCACCGCGTTCGCGGTGCTCGCAAGTGCAAGCCTGCGATTCACAGTGCCCTGCGCCAACGCCAGCCTGAGAGCTGTGTCGCCTGCTGCCAATAGTGGCGTCGACTGCGCGAGCAGGGAGGAAACGCTTTGTACCGGCTTCCTGGTCGCCGCGTCGAGGGTGGTGGTGGAGGAGCTAGCAACAGCCTTAAGTTCGAGCAGCGCGGGCTCGAGCGCGCCGGTGCTGCTACTAGCAGCTTCTGGGCGGCTGAACAGCTCGACCGCGTGGGCGGGAGCATCCGCGCGCCGAAGTGCATCAGCACTGCATGCGCCTCCACCTCGCGGCATGCACAACTCGCGCACCTCGCCGACCTCCGCGTGGTACGCAGCAGCAGCGACTCGCACCTGCTCAGCAGAGCAGGATGCGAACACACAGTCGATACCCTGTGCGGCGACGACAGCAGCGGCGCGCGCGCGTTGATTGCGCTCTTCTTCGGCTGCATCAACGGAAAGCATGCTCATGCAAGTGGCACGGTGGCCCGGGCGGATCGATAGCAGGTTGATGGCAAGCACGAGCTCCGAGCAGTTGCCGAGGCACGCCAACGTCATCCTCAGGCGGTCGGGGATCTGGAGCGGGGGGCAATTGCCGCGCTCCTCGCACCAGTGATCCGCGCAACTGCGTAACTGCCCGATCGCGCTGCGCAGTTCGTCGGGCACACCACTTGTGGCAAGTGTTTGCTCTATCCTCCGCCGGACGTCGAGCGAGCGGACAGCCACGACAACCTGCTGAACGCTCTCCCCGCTGGTTGCGAGCGCAAGGAGAGAAGGGACTTCTTCGTGTAGAAGCCGAGCCTGGTGCTGAATACACTCTGAAGACGTCTGTCCGTCGGCGCACCCAATGACCGAGTGCAGCGAAAGCGACGCAGCGCACGCAAAAGTTGATTGCCGACTGCCATCAGAGCAGGCGCGCCCGAGTGTCGCGGCGTGTTCAAGCAACGTGACGCGGTGAGCCTTCACCCAGGAATGACCCACCATGTAGTGCGCAAAAGCGGATGATACCGTGCCTCGCGAGAGATCCCCGAAGCACACGGGCGGGGTCGGCAGCAGATCGCACTCGTGAAGCAAGGAGACGAACGACAGGGTCTCGTGGATGAACCTGAGGCGGAGGCGGGTGGTGTGTCTTAATACGCGTGATGAACCTGTGGCGCCGACGTCGAGAGGGAATCTTACTCAGGATAGCACAGGCCACGGCCACAGCCCGGACGGCAGCACCTGAGCAGTCTGTTCACTGGCTGCGGCACCTCTGGCGGCGGTGGCAGCGGCGGCAATGGCGGCAGCGATGGCGGCGGCGGCGACGGCGGCGGAGAAGCAGGAGGCGGCGGAGGTGGTGATGACGGCTGCTCACAGTCGCATTTGAACGGCGGCAACGACGGCGGCGGAGAACCAAGCGGCGACCCGGGTGGTGGAAGTTGAGGTGCCATCGGCGGCAGGATCTCGCACGGGCACGGGAAGAAGCTCGGCGGTGGCGTCGATGGTGGCGTCGACGGCGGCGGCGGCGACGATGGGGTCGACGGTGGGGGCGGCGGCGTAAGGAGCGGCAGCAGTGGCGGCGGCATCAGCGGTGGCGGGGACAACGGTGGCTCAGGTAGCAAGGGTGGCGGCGATGCCGGCGGTGGCAACAGCGGCGGCGACGGTGGGGTCGACGGTGGGGTCGACGGTGGGGTCGACGGTGGGGTCGACGGTGGGGTCGACGGCGGCGGCGGCGACGG